>Ga0224496_10000087_pt1 | contig 67523 bp, 54 predicted proteins | sample SF_Jul11_sed_USG_2_FD_168127 | JGI IMG/M metagenome (GOLD analysis project Ga0224496, IMG submission 168127) | Sediment microbial communities from San Francisco Bay, California, United States - SF_Jul11_sed_USGS_8_1 | ecosystem: Environmental > Aquatic > Marine > Sediment | place: USA...
TATCGAAGCGGACCGTTACCCCTACATCGCCTCCAATACCGGACTGCAGGTACTCCTGCCGGACTGGGCGTTCGACGGAGGACGCGACGCGATAGTGGAAAGGCTCAAGGATCCTGAAACCAGGAAACGCTTCAGGGAAGAGATACTAGCCAACCACCCAGAACCGGAATACTGGGACACCGTTATGGTCTCGCAGGTCGCCACAAAAAAGAACTTCGATATTCAGGGCCTCAGGGTTTCTGAGGCATCGCATAAAAGAGGGAAGGATGTTTTCGACTACATCTTCGATCTGCTGATAGAGGAAAAGACGGAAGTCGAAGCGATCTATTTCTGCATGAACGGCGACAATATGGACAGAGTTTTGACAAAGGAGTATGTGATGGTAGGCTCCGATGCCGGAGCGAGAACAATCGGCGGACCGCTCGGAATCGGCCGTCCCCACCCGAGGACATTCGGCACCTTCCCCCGCTTCTTCCAGGATTTTGTTTTCGGCAGAAAGATATTCACGATGCAGGAGGCTGTGCGGAAAACATCCACCGCCGCGTGTGAAAGGTTCGGAATAAAGAACAGGGGGAAACTCATGGAGGGATTTCACGCGGATATCGTGATGCTCGATCCCGACGCCATAGCCGACACCTCCACATACGAAAACCCGCTCTCCTACCCGAAGGGTATTCGCAACGTCTGGGTAAACGGAAACCTCACCGTTAGCAACGGGGAGTATTCCGGCAAGCTCTCCGGCACAGGATTAAAAATAAACTAGACATGGTCGAAAACCTGAATGAGGTAAAGAGTGCGACACTCGCTTTCCTCGGCAGGATTTGGGAAGAGAACTATTTAAAGAACCGCAACAACATCCGCCGAACGCCGGGGGTGAAAAACCTTTTCGACCGATTCAAGAACCTCCCTTCGATAGTTGTTGGGGCCGGGCCTTCTCTCGACAGGAACATAAAGTACATGCAGTACGCTTCCGGCAAGGCGGTCATCATCGCCTGCGATACAGCCCTGAAGATATTAAAACAAAACGGCGTAAAACCCGATATCGTCATCAACCTCGACCCGCAGTCCAACGTAGTGAACTTCTTCGAGGAGATAGATACGCGGGAGATCACCCTTGTAGCGCCGACAATCGCCTACCCGCCGCTCAGGGAAGCGTGGAAAGGGCATTTCTTTTTCTACAACAAGAACGCGCCGGACATCCCATTGCTTGCCGGAATAGCGCACGAACACAGGGAGCTTGGGCTCCTTACTCCGGGGGGATCGGTGCTGTCGGTGGCATTCGACCTCGCTTTCAAGATGGGCGCCGACCCTATCGCATTCATCGGGCAGGATCTCAGCTACAGCGCCGATAACGCCTACGCCTCCGGAGGACATTACACCGGATACAAATCGGAACAGATCTTCGACATCGGCGGCGACAACATCGTGGAGGCGGCCGACCTTTTCGGCAGGAAACTGAAAACGCAGAAATCGATGTTCGTCACGAACGAATGGTTCAAGTGGGCCTTTGAGAGATGGAACGGCGATAAAAAACGGACAATTTACAACTGCTCCGAGGCAGGGATACTTACGTCGTGCGAACAGTCCACCCTCTCCGATTTCGTAAGCAGTTACTGCAGGAAAAAACTCAACGTCGCATGGACCATCAAGAAAGCGTGCAAATAGGGGGAACATTGACAGCTTGGCTCTTTCTCGCTGGCGCGATCCTCTTTGAGGTGGCGGGAACCACTTCGATGAAGCTCTCCGAAGGCTTCACAAAAACGCTCCCTTCCGTCCTTATGTTCGTCTTTTATATCATCTCCCTGGTATGCCTCACATACGCGCTGAAGAAGATCGATGTCGGCGTCGCCTACGCGATATGGGCCGGCGTCGGCACCGCGCTCATTGCGGTTATCGGCATATGGCACTTCCGGGAGCCTGCCACCATGATAAAAATAGGCTCCATTGGGCTGATAATCATAGGGGTTGTCGGCCTCCACCTCTCCAGCTCCGGCAGGTAAGCTTCATATATCTTGAAACTTGACGGAACGGGATTTTCGCAATAGACTTACCTCCTTAAAATGACTGTCAAAAAAATAGAAAGAGCGATAATTTCCGTTTCGGACAAGACAGGTGTGCTTGAACTCGCCAAAGCGCTTGTCGACGCGGGGGCGGAGATACTCTCCACCGGCGGCACCGCCAAGCTCCTTATCGATAACGGCATAAAGGTCACCAAAGGTTCCGAATTTACCGGCTTCCCCGAAATCCTCGACGGCAGGGTAAAGACCCTGAACCCGAAGATCCACGGAGGCATACTTGCCAGGCGCTCGCTTTCAAAACATCTCGACGAAATGAAAAAGAACGACATCAAGCCGATAGACATGGTCGTCGTGAACCTCTACCCGTTTGAAGATACCGTCAAAAAGGATGGTGTAACGGATGAAGATGCGATAGAGAACATAGACATCGGCGGGCCGTGCATGATCCGCGCGGCGGCAAAGAACCACGAATCGGTCGCGGTGGTCACCGATCCAAAGGATTATCCTTCCATCATCTCGGAGATCAGCAAAATAGGGGGACTGACAATAGGCGACAGGAGGAAACTCGCCACGAAGGCATACGCGCGAACATCCGAATACGACGCGGCAATACACGCCTACCTCTCCGGCAGACCGGATCATGATGAATCGGTTTCGCTCGACTACCGCAAGGTTGCAGACCTCCGGTACGGTGAGAACCCGCACCAGTCCGCGGCGTTCTACGCAAATCTGAACGACGAGGTCTACACCGGAAAGAACCAGCTTCACGGCAAGGAGCTCTCCTACAACAACATAGTGGACCTCGACGCCGCGCTTCAGCATGTGCGCGAATACGACAGGACCGCGTGCGTCATCATCAAGCATACGAATCCGTGCGGAGTTGCCATCAACGACGATCAGAAACTCGCCTACGTTCACGCGAGGGATTGCGATCCGGTTTCGGCTTTCGGCTCCGTAATCGCCTTCAACAGGCCGGTGACGGAAGCTACAGCTACCGAGTTGAAAGAGCTTTTCGTGGAGGCGATAATAGCCCCCGACTTTGAAAAAGGGGCGTTTGACTTACTTAAAAAGAAGAAGAACATCCGCCTCATCAAACCGCAGAATTTCAACATCAAAATATCAAGGGTAATAAAGGACGTTGCGGGAGGGATACTTATCCAAAGCCCCGACAATGTCACTCTTGATGAAGACAAGCTGGAAGTCGTCTCGAAACGACAGCCGACCGATGCTGAGATGGAATCTATGAAATTCGCCTGGACAGTGGCGAAGCATGTGAAGTCGAATGCCATCGTCTTCGCACGCGACGGACGGATAATCGGCGTCGGCGCGGGACAGATGAGCCGTGTTGACTCCTCGAAGATAGCGGTATCGAAGGCCACCACCCCCGTGAAAGGGTGCGTGATGGCGTCGGACGCCTTCTTCCCCTTCCGCGACGGGATAGACGCCGCCGGAAAAGAAGGTATAACCGCCGTTATCCAGCCGGGCGGCTCGATGCGCGACGAAGAGGTGATAGCCGCTGCCGACGAATACGGCATGGCAATGGTCTTTACCGGCATTCGTCACTTCCGCCACTAATTCGTCACTCACCCTTTGTCATTTCACCCTCTGGCGCATATAATCTTGGGACTATGAATTTTCAAAACGTCATTTTCGCGCTGGAGAAATACTGGAGCGACAGGGGTTGCGTAATCAATCAACCGATAGATACCGAAGTCGGCGCTGGGACGTTTCACCCCGCTACGTTCCTCCGCGTCCTCGGCCCCGAGCCGTGGAACACCGCGTACGTTCAGCCTTCGAGACGCCCTACCGACGGACGTTTCGGAGAGAATCCGAACCGCCTCCAGCACTACTACCAGTACCAGGTGATACTGAAACCCTCCCCCGACGACATACAGCAGATGTATCTCGATTCGCTCACGCACCTCGGCATCGACCTGAAGGCGCACGACATCCGCTTCGTGGAGGACGACTGGGAATCCCCTACCCTCGGCGCGTGGGGTCTCGGCTGGGAAGTCTGGCTCGACGGGATGGAGATAACGCAGTTCACCTACTTCCAGCAGGTTGGAGGGATAGACCTGAAACCTGTCTCCGGCGAGCTGACCTACGGCCTTGAGCGGATCACGATGTATCTGCAGAACGTAGAATCGGTTTACGACATCAAGTGGAACGACAACGTAACCTACGGGGAGATATTCCTCGATGATGAAAAACAGTTCAGCAAATACAATTTCGAAATGACCGACCCGAAGTTCAACGCGGAGCTTTTCACCAATCTGGAATCACAGGTAAATAAACTTCTGGAGGAAGGGCTGGTTCTCCCCGCTTACAACACTGTTTTAAAATGCTCGCACACGTTCAACCTCCTCGACGCGAGGGGGGCGATATCTGTTACTGAACGGACGAACTACATCGGACGTGTAAGAAAACTTGCAAGCAAGACCGCCAAGGCGTACCTCGAATGGCGCGAATCGCTCGGCTTCCCACTACTGAAGAAATAATTTTCGCTATTGCCATCCCCGCGAAGGCGGGGATCCAGAAAACATCAGACTGTAACCTCTCTTCGCTGGAACACCATCTTTGAAAAAGATTATTCCAGGAATTCCTTGACGATGCAGACCGGTTTGCAGAGCCACTGGCGAGCATTACCGCGAATGCCGGGGCAAGAATGAAATGGAAATAATCGATAGTCTACAATATTTTTCCCCTCCTTTTTGTAAGGAGGGGCGCAGGGGTGGTTCACAAAAGTGGTCATTGCGAGCGGAGCGAAGCAATCTCTCCCGTGGGTGAATCCGGGGAGAGATCGCCACGGCCTCCTTCGGAGTCCTCGCGATGACATCGAACCCCGGTTCCCTCTTGCAGAGAATTTAAACCGCGCTGACCGAAAACGCGGGGAATTTTTCCCCGTTACGATATTATTCCAGGAATTCCTTGATGATGCAGACCGGTTTGCAGAGCCACTAGCGAGCATTACCGCGAATGCCGGGGCAAGAATGAAATGGAAATAATCGATAGTCTACAATATTTTTCCCCTCCTTTTTGTAAGGAGGGGCGCAGGGGTGGTTCACAAAAGTGGTCATTGCGAGCGGAGCGAAGCAATCTCTCCCGTGGGTGAATCCGGGGAGAGATCGCCACGGCCTCCTTCGGAGTCCTCGCGATGACATCGAACCCCGGTTCCCTCTTGCAGAGAATTTAAACCGCGCTGACCGAAAACGCGGGGAATTTTTCCCCGTTACGATATTATTCCAGGAATTCCTTGATGATGCAGACCGGTTTGCAGAGCCACTAGCGAGCATTACCGCGAATGCCGGGGCAAGAATGAAATGGAAATAATCGATAGTCTACAATATTTTTCCCCTCCTTTTTGTAAGGAGGGGCGCAGGGGTGGTTCACAAAAGTGGTCATTGCGAGCGGAGCGAAGCAATCTCTCCCGTGGGTGAATCAGGGGAGAGATCGCCACGGCCTCCTTCGGAGTCCTCGCGATGACATCGAACCTGGGTTCCCTCTTGCCGAGAATTTAAACCGCGCTGACCGAAAACGCGGGGAATCTTTCCCCGTTACAATATTATTCCAGAAATTCTTTGACGATGTAGACAGGTTTTTTAAGGAGGTGGCGGAAGAGGCCGGAGGCGCGTTCGTTTATCAGCGCGAGAACGGCGGAGACAAGCCCACCCATGAAGAACATGTATGGATAGATTATGTATTCGAGGAGCGTCACTTCACCCGACTTCAGAGCGGGGTAGCCGACAATAAAAGCGGTGAAACAGAGGAGGACGGAGAGCGCAGCCGTCGCCATAAGGATGGTTGTCGCTATCGGTTTCGATGCTGACGTTATCAGAAGGTCGAGGCTAAGCTGTAAAAGGCGCATGAAGTTGTAGCGCGATTTCCCTTCGCTCCTTTTTCGTTCCTGTATCTTCACCTCCGTAACTGGAACCCCCTTCGAGGCGATGTAGGTAGTAATATGTTTCAGGAAGTCGAGATTGTCCGAAAGCTCGTCTATGAACTCCCGCCTGAATACGTTAAGCGCGCATCCGTAGTCGTGAAGGGGATGTTTAAGGAACCTGTTCCGCATGAAGTTGAACATCTTCGACGGGATCCTTCGCATGAAGAAGGAGTTCTCCCTGTTCACCCTCCATCCGAAAGCGGCGGCGAACCCGTTATTCTCTATTTCGTTTATGAAGCGGGGTAGCTCTGCGGGATCGTTCTGCAGGTCGGAATCTATCATGGCGACAAGGTCACCCTTCGCCACCTGGAACCCGGCGGCGAAGGCCGCGTGCTGTCCGTAATTGCCGTTGAACCTTATTATCTTTATTCTCCTGTTGCTCTCCCGTTTCTCTTTCAGGATTTCGTAGCTCTTGTCTACACAGCCGTCGTCGATGAATATCAGCTCGTAATCGTATGGGGCAAGGTGCCGCGCCAGCTCTTCCAGCAGTAAAGGTATGTTCTTCTCCTCATTATATACGGGGATGACCACGCTCAGGTAGGGGCGGTTTGCCATTATGTGAACCTCCTGTTCGTCTGGTTCGCGAAGAGGTGCGCGTCCTCGCTCGGCTTTCTGATGAGTGAAAGGATCCCGCCATCCGCGAGAACTTCCGCGGGGAGCGGGTGGCTGAGGAAAAAGTTCATCGATGCGGAATAGCCGTACGCCCCTGAATTGAAAATCCCAAGAATATCCCCTTCCCTTACCTCAGGGAGCGAGACCGGAAGCTCCGACTGGTCGAGGGTTGTGCAGAGCGGGCCACCGAGGATATATTTTTTCATCTTCCCTTTCGGTTTTCTGTTCAGCAATCTTACCGGGAACTCCCTGCTTACGCGGAAAGGGAAGAGTGCGTGATGTATACCGCCGTCGGTGAGTGCGAAGCTCTTTCCCCTTATATTTTTCACCGCAACTACCTTCATCACATACAACCCTGCCGGCCCGCAAAGATACCGGCCAGGCTCCAGAAAATATTTTACCCTTTTTAACTCACTGTACTTATCGTTCTCTTCGGCCATCTTCTTTAGGCCGCGTTTCAGGCGGGCGAGGTCGAACTCCTTCTCCCCTTCCCTGTACGGGATCCCCAATCCTCCGCCGAAATTGATATAGCGCGGTGCGAACCTGCTTTTCATGGATGCCTTTGCCAGCCAATCCCTGAAAAGGGACGCCCCTTTCAGCCATGCGTCTGCGGAGAGTATCTGCGTCCCCATGTAAACATGGAAGCCTACGAGATCGAGATTCTCAAAACTCCCCTTTTCCATGAGAATCTTCAGCGCGTCATCCTGCGAAAAGCCGAATTTCTCGCTCCCCCCTGTCATGACAACTCCGCTCTTCCCGTTTTTGACGGAAAAATCGGGATTGACCCTTATGGCAACTTTCTGTCTTCTGCCGGAAGAGTTGAGGCGCAAAAGCTCCTCTTTCGATTCCGCGTGTATGACATTGAATGATTTTTTTTCAAAAAGGGAGAATTCCTTATCGGTCTTTACCGGCCCGGAGAAAGAAATTTCGCCAGGCTTAAAACCCCCCTTGAGAGCCCCCTTCGCCTCGCCAGCAGAGGCGACCTCCGCGTACGCGCCCAGCTCCCGGTAAAGCCTGATAACCGAAATGTTCGGATTCGCCTTGACGGCGAAACAGATCTTCCACCCTTTCGGCAAGGCTGAAGCAAGCGCCTTATACCTTGATCTGATTATTCCGGCATCGTAAAGATAGAACGGTGTTCCCGTCTTTGAAACGGCATCAAGGATATCGTGGTCGGAGAAACTGCTGATAGGGTTCAAGCGCTATTTGGCGAGCCTGTCCACATGATGAACCAGCTTTGCCAGGTCTGGTTTGCTGAGGAAATGATCCACGCCGATAGATTTCCATTTCTTCTTGTTTTCATCCGTAACAAGAGAGGAATAGACCACTACAGGAACATCCTTGAGAACATCGTGCTTTTTTAAATTCGTAACAAGATGAAGGCCGTCCATCGCAGGCATTTCAATGTCTGTGATTATCAGGTTGAGGTAACTTTTGATCTGCCTGCTGCTTTTCCGGGCTTCCTCCGCGGCGGTCGTCAGCTTTGTAAGCGCCTCCCTGCCGTTTGAGGCGGTGAAGACCCTGTATCCGGCAGTTTTGAGCATCTCGCTCATCTGTTTCCTCACAAAGGCCGAATCCTCCGCGATGAAAATCGTTTTCCCCGCTCTCTTGCCAGAACTTCTAATATCGATCTTGCTGACGCGCCCCATATCTGGATTAATCTCGGAGACTATCCTCTCGAAATCAAGCATCATCAATATCTTTTCGTCAAACTTAACCATCCCGGTGATGCACTCTTTTTCGGCCTGGTTCATTATCCCCGCCGGGGTTTCAACCGACGTCCATGATACTCTATGTATGCGCGCCACCTCATGCACCATAAACCCGGTAAGTATCCGGTTGAACTCAGTAATTATCACCCTTTTGCAGGTCGATCCGTCATCTTCCTTATCGAGCCATTGGGGGAGATTTACTATCGGGATGATCTTTCCACGAAGGTTTATAACCCCAATGATCGATGGATGCGCTTTTGGAACATCGGAAAATTTGGGGGGAGTTTTGATGATCTCCTTTACCTTCGCTACATTTACCCCGTAATAGCTCGGTACGATATTCCCATGTTCATCGTTGTAATTTATCTGGAATTCGACTATCTCAAGTTCGTTCGTGCCGCTTTCCAGCAATATACCTGTTTTGGACATCATACTCTCTTCCCTTCACTCCTCTAGAATTGAGTATATATCATAGTGTTCTGGCGGACAAATGCTTAATATTTTTGACTATACCGCCCGAAAACGGAGAAATACGGACGCAGGAAAGACGGCTAAAACAGTACCGGAATCGGTTTCAAACCCGATTTGAAGATAACCAGTCAGTTCACATTTTTCACATGATCATTCAATTGGCTTTTCAACTCATGAATCGAGATCGTTAGTGAAAGTATCTTCGCCATTTGAGTCAAAAAATCTACCGGCGTACCGCTACGATACCTTGAAGGGGTATTGCACCCCAGATTCAATGTCCCGATATTGTCCCCAAGATGGAATAGCGGCACGATGGCCTCCGATTTTACACGTCTGAACAGTCTGAAACCAAAGTGATCCACCGAACCATGCTCCAGGTCTCCGCGAAGGATCGGCAGGCCGGATGCTCCCCTCATCTCTGCCAGCTTTTCTCTATCCATGTAGAACAGCCTTTCAAAAAGCGCGTCGTTCAACTCTCCATTTTCCACTTTCTGTTTGCCAAGATACTTTTCGAACCTTCTGTCCAGGCAGAAAGTAACGGCGCTGATGGCAAACTCCTTCCTGATCATTTCTGAAGTTTCCAATACCAGCGACCGTAAATCGGCGCATTTCAAAATTCTGTCCCCAACATCGTTGAACTTCTGGAGAATTTCATAGTTTTTCTGGTTCGACTGTACAACGAACGTCAGTTTTTCCCTAAGGACGAAATTGTCTTTCCTCAAATCCCTGTTAACGATTTTCCTGGCAAGCTCCACGTTTCTTTTATTCACGGGCAACTCCTTTTATTAATCGGCCTGTCTTCTCATGAAAGTCGGTATCTCCACGGGATCCGTGAACTCATCGAAGTCCATGCTGATCGCGTGCTTTTCCTGTTTTACTCTCGGCAGGCTCATCAGGTTCTGTTTGGTTTTCACTGCCTCCTCCTTGGCCACTCTTGCTTCTTCGGCCTTTTTGGCTTCCAGCATTTCCTCTCTGCGCGCCGCTTCAGGATCGAAACCGGTTGCGATGACCGTAACCATTATCTCTTCCTTGAAAGTCGGATCTATGACAGAGCCGAAAATGATATTGGCGTCTTCATGGGCATTCCTCTGTATCTCCATTGCCGCTTCGTTTACCTCGTAGAGGGTCATGTCCGGCCCACCGGTGATATTTATAAGAATTCCTTTTGCACCCTTTATTGAAGCTTCCTCAAGCAACGGTGAATGAATAGCCTTTTGAGCCGCTTCAATAGCCTTGTTGTCGCCAACCGCTATACCGCTCCCCATCAGCGCCTGACCCATTTCGGACATTATTGTCTGCACGTCCGCGAAGTCGAGGTTCACGTGTCCATGCACCGTTATGAGATTTGATATACCCTTCACAGCGTTTACGAGCACCGAATCAGCGGTCGTAAAGGCATCTAGCAGGGAGGTTTTCTTGTCGACTATTCCGAGGAGTCTTTGGTTCGGGATGGTTATAAGGGTATCGGTACACTTTTCAAGTTCCTTCAGCCCCATATCCGCCTGTAGCGACCTCTTTTTACCTTCGAAACTGAAAGGCTTCGTTACCACGCCAACAGTCAGCGCGCCTTTGTCCTTTGCTATCGAAGCGACTATAGGAGCGGCGCCGGTCCCTGTACCGCCACCCATACCTGCCGTGACAAACACCATATCGGCGCCGTCCAGAATGGCGCTGATTGCTTCAATATCCTCAAGCGCCGCCTTTTTTCCTACTTCAGGATTTCCGCCAGCGCCAAGACCTCTTGTGAGATTCTTGCCTATCTGGATCTTTACCGGAACATTGGAGCGGTATAGCGCCTGTGAATCCGTATTGCAGATCACAAATTCCACCCCTTCAATTGAGTTGCTCATCATCGCAAGAACGGCGTTCCCGCCACCTCCGCCACATCCGACCACCATAATCTTTGCCGAACGATTCGCGTCGCTGGCAAAATTAAAGAGCGGTTGCTCTACCTTTAAAGTATCCTTATCTTTTCCCATGACATACTCCCTTCTAAACCAAATATCTTTTGACTGCCCTGCCTGTTAAAAGAAATCTTCAATCCATCCTTTCATCCGATCCGTTATATTGTTGAAAAGGTTTCTACCCTTTAACGGTGCTTTCACCCCTTTTTTCCTATCCCTGTAGCCAAAGAGAAGAAGGCCCACTGCTGTGGCGAACTGCGGATGATTAACCACATCCGTAAGACCGCCAAGATTTGACGGTACGCCGCGCCGAACCGGCAAACCAAAAACCTTTTCGGCCACCTGCGTCATACCTTCAAGATTCGTCGTCCCTCCGGTAATCACTATTCCCGACGTAAGAAGATCCAGATATCCGGAACTTACGATGTCGTGCCGTATCATCTGAAACATCTCTTCCACGCGCGGCTCGATTATCTCCGCAAGCATCTGCCTGCCTATAACCCTTGGTTCACGGCCTCCTACGCTTGGAACCTCTATCTTTTCGTCGCTACCCACCTCCGAGGTCAAGGCGCAACCATGCTTTATCTTTATTTTTTCAGCCTCGGCATGAGGGGTCCGCAATCCTATCGCTATGTCATTTGTTATATGGTTTCCACCTACGGAAATGACCGACGTATACTTGATCGAGTCCTCCGAGAAAATCGCAATATCTGCCGTGCCTCCGCCGATATCCACAAGTGCGACCCCTAGATCTCGCTCATCCGGATCCAGCACCGACTCCGCGGAAGCCAGCTGTTCTACAATTATGTCAGCCACATCAAGGCCCGCCCTGTTCACACATCGAACAATATTCTGCGCGGAAGTTACTGCGCCCGTAATGATGTGGATCCTGGCCTCAAGCCGAACGCCGGACATCCCTTTCGGCTCCTTGATACCGCTCTGGCCGTCAAGTATGTACTGCTGGGGCAATACATGAAGCAACTCCCTGTCCATCGGAATTGCGACCGCCTTGGCGGCTTCAATCACTCGTTCCTTGTCGGTATCGCTTACTATCCCGTTCTTTACAGCAATGATCCCATGCGAATTGAAACCTTTTATGTGTCCGCCAGCAATACCGGCATATACCGACTGAACTTCCGACCCGGCCATAAGTTCTGCTTCCTCGATAGCGGATTTAATCGACTCAACCGTACCTTCTATATTTACTACAACCCCTTTTCGCAGTCCCTTCGATGGATGCGTGCCGATTCCGATTATGCTTAAAGTGTCGTCATCCAGCTCCGCTATTACCGCGCATATCTTTGTCGTCCCTATATCAAGGCCTACTATTATTTCCTTGTCTTTTTTTGCCATTTCACCACCCCTCACAATGTAAAATTGTTTTTCTCTTTCCGAAGCGGTTCGTTTTCCTGTCCGCCACGGACAACCACAACCTGATTTTTAAATGAAAGATCTATCGCCTTTGCTGTTTCGCCCCTTGAAGCCAAAATTTTCCTGACAGCAAGATACTCAAGAAATTTTTCCTTCCATTCTTCCCTCTTTGAAGGAAATGAAATGAATATTCTGTCCTTGCCTGTCACCGCTTTCAGCCTGTCGGGATTGCCTATGTCAACCTCAACTATCTGATCATGAAATACATTTTCCCTGTTAAAAAGGTTCTTGATTGCAAAGGCGTCGTCGAATTCCGCCCTATCGATCACGTCGCCCGGACGAAAACCGCCGCTAAATCCCGTTACCATGAGAAATCCGTCCGAATCGGATGCCTTCCCTAAAATTATTCCGTCCCTGCTCACCAGGTATTTTTCCTCCCCTGCAACTATTACAGCTTCCGCTTTCCTTACTGCCACTGTAACGGCCAATGTCGACGGGAGTTCCTTTTCGAACGAAACCGATTCGAGCCACGGGTTTTGCAGGATGATCTCGGAGACGGCATCAAGATCGGTCATAAAGATATTGCCTCGCAGACTCCCTGCGGCTTTGCCGAGAATGTCGCTGACTGCTATCATCTCGTTTCCGATTACTTTCACTTTCTTGATAATAAATACCGGGTGCGTAACCGCCACATGATAACAAGCTGTCAATATCAAAGCCGTGACAGTAAAGAGAACCAGCTGCATAAGGAATTTCCCGAAAATTCCCGGCCCCTCCTGTTTTGCCGCAGCCAGATGCACTCTTTGAGAACCAAGGGCGCTCTTGTATTTTGGCAATTCTGAGATCCTGTCAGTCCGGATCTTGTTTTTCACCAATGTCCGCATCATATATTTCCTGCCGTTATTATTTCGCGCTGAAGGGATATCCCCCTCTTTTCCTTGACCGTCGTTTCGACTTTCCTTATCAACTCCATTACCTGAGCGGCGGTCGCGTTGCCTAGATTGATAATGAAATTGGCATGCTTTTCACTGACCATCGCGTCGCCAACTTTTTCTCCCTTGAAGCCAAGTTCTTCAATAATCTTTCCCGCATATTCGCCCGGAGGATTTTTAAAGATAGAGCCTGCCGAAGGGTAGTTCAAAGGCTGGCTGTTCTTTCTTTTTTCGTACAAGGCCATCATCGTTTCCTTTATCTCTTTTTCAATACCTCTCTCCAGCACGAATGAAGCCGCAATAATCACCGCTCCTTTTGGCAAAGAACTCTCCCTGTAAGAGAGAGAGAGGTCTTTTGCGTCAACCGTTTCATATCTGTTGTTTACAAGGAGCCGCACCCTGGACAATACATCTTTCACTTCTTTCCCGTTGGCCCCCGCGTTCATCACTACCGCGCCACCCACTGTGCCGGGTATGCCGAAAGCAAATTCCATCCCTTTCAATCCAAGCCGGGAAACTTTTCTTGCAAGCGCGGTAAATCCATATCCGCTACCCACAGTCACTTCCACAGCCCCGTCCTCCAACTGAGTCGATTCAAACTCGCACATCCCTTTCATGGATATCACTACCGGTACCCCTTCATCCGAAACAAGCATGTTTGTTCCGCCGCCAAGCAGAAGCGCATTGTTGTTTTCATCAAACAGGGCAGCAACTTCCTCTTCGCTGTCTGGAATAAAAAACAGACCTGCGTTACCCCCAATCCTGATGGACGTGTGGTTTTTAATCGGTTCATTTTTTCGAATTGTTTTCATTTTCCAGATACTTCTCTCCCTGGAGGAAGACGTTTCCCGCTCCAAGCGTTAATAATATGTCACCTTTCTTAAGGTTTTTATTCAGCCACTCTACGGAATCATCGACCGACTCCAGCAGGTGCACGTTCTTATGCCCATTTGCGATCGCACCATCGGATATCAGATTCGAACTTATTCCCTGTATAGGCTTTTCGCTGGCGGCGTATATCGGAAGAACTGCCAACACGTCCGTGTCAGAAAACGATTCCGTAAAACCGTTCAGGCAATCCCGTGTTCTCGTATATCTGTGAGGCTGAAAAAGAGTTACTAATCTTCTATCGCTGAACGCTCCTCGCAATCCCTTCAGTGTCGCTTTTATTTCATTCGGATGGTGGCCATAATCATCGATTACCTTCACACCGTTCTTTTCACCTTTAACCTCAAGACGTCTGGCGATACCGGAAAAGTCGTTCAACGCTTTCTTGATAGTTTCAAAATCGATCTCAAGTAGCAATCCCGTCTGTATCGCAGCCAGGGAGTTCAATACGTTATGCCTACCGGTAAGATTCAGCTGAACCTTTCCCATCGGCCTTCCGTCTTTTACCAAGGTGTAACTGCTTCTCAATCCATCCTGTGCGTAATCTGTAGCCGAGAGATCACAATCCTCTGAAAATCCGAACGTGATGAACCGTTTGTTCATCCGGGGCGCAAAGGAACTCAATACTGGATCGTCTCCGTTCGCAATGGTAGCCCCGAAAAACGGAACATTGTTGCAAAACTCCATGAAAGCTTCGTGAAGCTTCTTTTCTGTGCCGTAGTAGTCGAGATGCTCGGCATCAATGTTCGTCACTACAGCGACTATCGGCGCAAGATGCAAAAAGGAACCGTCCGATTCATCCGCTTCCGCTACAAGATATTCGCCCCTGCCGAGCTTTGCGCCCGATTCAAAACGCTTCACCCTCCCGCCTATAACGACAGTTGGATCAAGGCCCGCTTCAACAAGTATCGCGGCTACAAGAGTGGATGTCGTGGTTTTGCCATGCGCACCTGCCACGGCTATCCCCTCTTTCATTCGCATCAGTTCAGCGAGCATCTCTGCGCGCGGGATTACTGGTATCCTCTTCCCGATGGCGGTAACCACCTCAGGGTTGTCCGGCTGAACAGCGGAGGAAACCACTAGAACCTCCGCGTCGCCTACATTTTCGGAGGCGTGCCCTATAAATATTTTAGCTCCGAGTTTTTCAAGCCTGTAGATAACATCCGAGCGGGTGATATCCGAACCCTGCACTTTGTGTCCCAGATTCAAAAGTATCTCCGCTATCCCGCTCATGCCGGAACCGCCTATTCCAACAAAATGAATTATCCGAGGTTTATTCAGCCCCATGTTCCCTCCAGTGCTTCGCATATCCCTCGCGCGATGGTCTCACCCGCGAAAGGCTTTGCCAGTTCCCTTGCGTTCGCCGACATTAATTCAAGTTTCTTCGCATCAGTGATCAGTTCCCTTATTTTCGAGGAGACCGACTCTCCGGAAAGTTCGGCGTTATCAAGATAGATTGCGGCGCCTTCATCGGAGAGAGATAACGCGTTCAGCTTTTGATGCCCACCTGCTCCCGGATACGGGACGAGTATTGAAGGCAAACCTGAGAGCGTCAGCTCGGCGCATGTCGACGCGCCGGCCCGACAGAGAGCGAGGCTCCCTTTACTCATGATTTCCGCAATGTTTTCAAAATAGGGCTGAACATGCGCACTGGGAAATATCTTTTCATACGAACTTTTCACCGATTCGAAATCAAGCTTTCCGGTCTGATGATAGATCGTGCACCCGATATCCTTTATCAGCGGGAGCGCTTCCACGACAGCATTGTTTATCGAGCGGGCCCCCTGAGACCCCCCCATGACGATGAGAACCTTTTCCCCTTTTGAGAACCGGTTGTTATCGCCAAAAGAGAAACCTTTTCTCACTGGATTTCCGGAGATTACGACATTTGCACCTTTCAGCCATTGAGCGCTTTTCTCAAACGATGTAAACACTTTCCTCGCCTTCAGCGAAAGTTTTCTGGTTACCAGCCCGGGATAGACATTCTGCTCGATAAGAAAGAGCGGAATTTTTTTCAGTATCGCGGCTATCGCCGTTGGAGCGGAAGCGTACCCTCCCGCGCCTATCACGGCGTTCGGCCTGAACGTGTTGAGCATCTTCATCGCTTTCAGAACCGCAAGCGGCAGGAGGAACAGAGCGGTTAGCGATTTGAATAAATCCTTTCTGTCGAATCCTTTTATGTTTACACCGAAGAATTCGAAACCGGCCTTCTTTGCCAATTCCTTTTCCGGACCGTAAAGACCGCCGGAAAATAGTATCGCGTGATTCATTCCTTTAAGTTCCTCAGCTACGGTCAACATTGGATATATATGTCCTCCGGTTCCTCCGGTGGAAACAACAATCCTCACGCCGACCCCTTTCAAGTTGTGTGTTCTGATACATTCAACAAAATTCCCGTGCTGATCATCCACATGACAAGCGCCGATCCTCCTACCGAAATGAACGGGAGAGGGAGGCCTTTCGTAGGTAGCAAGCCTGTGGTAACGCACATGTTAACTATCGCCTGGATACCGATGCTCAGTGTGATCCCTGTGGCAAGGTACATGCCGAACGAATCCGGCGCCCTGAAAGCAACCTTCAGCCCCCTGTAAATGATTATCGAAAAAAGGGCTATGACCACAAGGCATCCTATCAATCCCGACTCTTCCCCGATAATCGAGAATATAAAGTCGGTATGCGCATCAGGGAGGTAGAAATTTTTCTGCATGCTGTCACCTAGCCCCAGCCCAAAAATGTGCCCATTCCCCAGCGCGATATACGATTGAATTATCTGGAAACCGCTGTCGGAAGGATCGGCCCATGGATCCAGGAAGGCGAGAATGCGCTTCCGCCTGTATTCAACGCTTAGTATCGCGACGTAAAGGAACGGGAGAAGCGAAAGAAATGTCCCGATAATGTATGAAGTCTTGATCCCCGAAACGAAAAAGAGCGAAAATATCACAAGCGCAAGGATGAGTGATGTTCCAAGATCCGGCTGTTTTAATATGAGAAGGAATCCAACTCCAAGCGCTATTGCGCTCGGCATGTAACCTGTCACAAAATCCTTCAGCTTCCCCTCCTCCTCTTTTTTTACGAGGAACGCCGAGAAAAATATTATCAGCGCCAGCTTTGCGAACTCCGCAGGCTGAAATGAAACGAATCCGAAGCTTAACCATCTTCTCGCGCCGCCTACCTCCCTGCTGAACTGGGGAATGAATACGATAACCAGCATTGCAATGGAAACCAGATAAAATACCGGCGCAAGTTTCCTAAGGTTCCTATAGTCGACTCGCATCGCCACAAACATTCCCGCAGAGCCTATCAGCACCCAGAGGAGATGCCTCTTTATAAAAAACGACGGGTCTCCATACCGGAACCCCGCTATCGTACCGCTTGCGGAATAAACCATCGCAATGCCGATGATAACCAGGGTGACAACCGAAAACAGGATCTTATAATCTATTTCTCTTCTTTTAGGCATGCGCCACCTCGTTATTCGAAACTATTTTTTCCACGGCCTCGCGAAACTTGTCGCCTCTATCCTCGAAATTTCGGAACATATCAAAGCTCGCACACGCTGGTGAAAGCAGAACGCTTCCAGCACCTACAAGTTCAGCACCCTTTTTTACCGCCTCCGCCATTGATGACGCATTGACTACTTTTTTATAATCGCCGAACGATTTGGCTATCTTTTCAGCCGCTTCCCCTATGAGCACAACGTGCCCATTTTTTTTGCGAATGAGATCAGCAAGCGGTGCGAAATCACCGGCCTTGTCGCGTCCACCAAGAATTACGCAGACGCCTTCTTCCATACCTTCAACCCCCTTCAATGCCGCATTGACGTTAGTAGCCTTTGAGTCGTTGATATACCTGACGCCCCGATATTCTCCAACCAGCTCCATTCTGTGAGGGAGCCCCTTGAAAGTGAAAAGCGCTTCCCTTACAGCTTCGATATCAACGCCCGCGCAGTAAGCGATTGCCGATGCGGCGGCGCCGTTCTCGATGCCGCTTTTACCTATCAATTTTATCTCCGATGTTTTGCATATTTCCGTTTCCCGCCCTTTATCCGACAGGATCATTTTTTCTCCGGAAACGTAAACGCCATCCTTCATTTTTTTCTCGCATGAAAAACCGAAAAGGCGGGATGGTATTTCACCGGACAGCGATGCCGTGGTCACATCATCCATGTTCAGCACGCAAAAATCGGCGGATGTCTGCCTGGCAAATACCCTCTTTTTCAACTCCACATATCTTTCAAGCGTCTTGTGCCTGTCGAGATGATCCGGTGTAATATTCAGAATTGCCGATACCTTTGGCGCGAATGTGACCGCCCCTTCAAGCTGAAAAGAGCTGATCTCGGCTACGACGTTTGTTCCGAAAATGGAAAGCCCCTCTTCACCGATCACCGGATTACCGATGTTGCCGCAGACGATGGCTTCCTTGCCGCCTCTCTTGAGCATTTCACCCACCAGCATGGTCGTAGTGCTTTTTCCGTTTGTCCCGGTAATCGCTATCCAATCCCTCTTGTATTCCGTGAATGCAAGTTCTATTTCGCTTATAACCGTAACTCCGGCTTCCCTGAAATACGAGAGGACATCACCTTCCCATGGAACACCGGGCGAGGTTACCACAAGATCGTACTCGGATTTCATAACGGAGGCGAAACCGCCAACTGAAACGGAGACGCTTTTGTCCAGCAAAGCGATGCTATCAGTAAGCTCCTTTTCCGTCTTGTTGTCGGTAATAGTTACCGTGTGATTTTTATCGGCAAGATAGTTTGCAACCGCGATCCCGCTTTTTCCCAAACCTACAACAAGTATTTCCACAATTACCTCAGTTTCAAAGTGCTTAAAGAGATCAACGCGAGAAGGATGGCGATGATCCAGAACCTGATTATCACCTTCGGTTCCGCCCACCCCTTCTTCTCAAAATGATGATGCAGTGGGGCCATAAGGAATACCCGTTTCCTCGTCGCCTTGTAATAAACGACCTGGATGATCACCGACAGCGCTTCAACCACAAATATCCCGCCGACCAGTATCAGAATGATCTCGTTCTTCGTCATTACCGCTATCGTCCCTAAAAGCGCGCCCATCGAAACGGAACCGGTGTTCCCCATGAATATCTGCGCAGGATATGCGTTGTACCAAAGGAATCCAAGCGACGCACCCACTACCGCTCCGCAAAGTACCGCAAGCTCGCCGGCCCCCTTGATAAACGGTATCTGCAGGTATTCTGCGAATCCGGCATGACCGGAGACGTATGTAATGACCAGATATGATGAAAACGCTATGATTATCGGCCCGATAGCAAGCCCGTCTAGGCCGTCCGTAAGATTCACTGCGTTTGACGAACCTACTATCACAAGTATGGCGAAGACATAGTATCCCCACGATAGATCAGGCTGCAGATTCTTGAAAAACGGGATGTATAGATTGGTAAACATTCCGTTATAGCTTGCGTCGCCTGATATGATCCATAGCACTGGAACACAGGCTAGCACCTGCAGTAAAAAATATTTTTTCGCCGACAATCCGTTGCCATGCCTCATCTTGATCAAATCGTCATATGCTCCCAACATTCCGAACAGCACGATTGCCAGGAGAGCGGCCCACATGAACCGGTTCGAGTAGTTCATCCAAAGGAGGCAAGGAATGACCGAAGAGATGATGATCAGCAATCCCCCCATTGTCGGTGTTCCGGCCTTTACATTATGATGCGCGGGGGCGTCTTCCCGGATCCTTTCGCCGAGCTCTTTTCTTTTCAGCCACCCTATCAGCAAAGGACCAAGCAGAAATGAGAGCAGTACGGCGGTTATTACAGCGTATGTGGTCCTGAAAGTGATATACCTGAACACGTTGAATATCTGATATTGCTCGTGCAATGGATAAAGGAGTTCGTACATCATGGCTTGCCGACCCCTTTCAAGACATCAGCCGCAATGAGCCTGTCGTCAAAATCGAATTTCTTTTTACCAATGATCTGGTAGGTTTCATGCCCTTTTCCGGCGATGAGCACGCAGTCCCCCTGCTCGGCAAGCTCTATCGCGTCCCTTATCGCTTTTCTCCTTGATTCGATAACGCGCACCCTTTCGCTTGCAGGACTTTCTATTCCGGTGAGGATCTCCTCTATTATTTTCCCGGGCTCTTCCGTCCGCGGGTTATCGGACGTTACTATCACTATGTCAGCTAGTTTGTCCGCTACGGCTCCCATTAATTTGCGCTTGCCGTGATCGCGATCCCCTCCACATCCGAAGAGACAGATCACCCTCCCTGTCGTAAGCTCCCTCGCGGTCTGCAAAAGGTTCGCTAAAGCGTTATCCGTATGCGCGTAATCGACTACCACGGCGAACTTCTGGCCGGCCTCAACCAGCTCGAATCTCCCTGGGATCTTTTTAACCGACGAAACTGCTTTTGATATCACGCTCTGGCTGAATTTTTCCGCTACCCCTACTCCGATGGTAGCAAGCACGTTATATACGTTATGTTTTCCAGGGAGGCTTGTCTTTATCGAATATTCGCCATCTGGAGTAGCGAGGGTAAGGAGAGAACCTTCCCATCCCCCTTTTCTTTCCACCACCCTGATATCAGCGTTTTCCGAAAATCCGAAAGTGATCACTTTGCCCGGCAACCCTTCGCTCACCCACTTTTTACCGACTGCATCATCAACATTAATTACCGAATACTCCGGCTTGAATTCGGTAAAGAGTTTTCTTTTCGCGTTTTCATAGTCATTCATGTCCGGGTGAAAATCGAGATGATCCTGCGTGAGGTTCATAAACACTCCACCCTTGAACGACGTTTCTTTAAGCCGTCCAAGAGCAAGACCGTGAGAGCTGACCTCAAGAACACACCGAGGATTCCGGTAGTCGGCTGACTGTGCCAAAAGCTTTTGCAAGTCAGCCGACTCCGGAGTTGTGTTGGGGGAGCCTAGTGTCTTGTCAGGAAAATGGTATTCGATCGTTCCGAAACGGGAGACGCTGTGTCCAGCCTCCTGCAACATCCTTTCAACCAGGTATGAAACAGTGGTTTTGCCGTTTGTCCCCGTTATCCCGATCAATCCAAGTTTCCCCGAAGGGTGCCCGTAAAATCTGTCGGAAAGTTTTGCCAGTTCCCTGCGAGAATCTGGAACTACAACTACCGGAACGTCAGTTTCAAAATCCGGCTTCCTTTCGAGGACTATCAGCGAAGCCCCTTTTGAAATCGCGTCTTTGATGAAGTCGTGTCCGTCTACCGTAAAACCTTTCACTGCCACGAAACAGCTATCCTTCACAACCTGCCTTGAATCGTATTCAATGGAACTTACGCGTATGTCCCCCAGATTGAGTGAAATCCCGTTAAACAGTTCGGATGCCATTACCCCTTCCGTCATCATCATCCCTCAAGCATTCCCGAAAAATCTGCCGCCAAGAACTTTTCAACAAGGCCTCTTGGCTTGTCTGTCCCTTTTTCTTTTTCATCCTTGAAATATTTTTCTTCAAGATCCGTCCAGTTGACGACATACCTGGTATCAAGCGATGAAGGGATATCCAATATTCTCGCGGTCTCAATGGCGATATCCTTTGCCATCGGAGCCGCCACTTTGCCGCCCCATCCGGCGCCCGCAGGTTCGTCCACCATGACCAGTATCGAGAGCATCGGATCTTCCGCGGGAAAGAGCGCCATGAACGAAGCAAGGTGCTTATCCTTTGAATAGCGTTTCAATGTTCTGTCGAATTTCTGCGCCGTCCCTGTCTTCCCCGCAAGCTCATACCCAGGGGCGTAGGCGTCTTCACCGGTCCCTTCCCTTACCGCCAGCTCCAGTATCTTCATCGTCCCTAAAGCTGCTTCTCGCGAGATAATCCGCCTTGGGGTTGGCGATTTGAATTCCCATTCCACCTTGCCGTTCCGTGTAACCTTGCGGACGATATGCGGTTTCACATACATCCCGCCGTTTCCTATTACCGAAAGCGCCGATACCAGCTGGATCGGTGTCGCTGTAATCTCCTGCCCGAATGAGATTGACGGCAGGGAAAGACTCGACCACTCACGGTAATCCTGCAACAGGCCCGATGTCTCCCCCGGAAGGTCAACCTCCGTGCGGCTTCCGAAACCGAATTTCCTGATGTAATGATAGAAACGCCGCTCACCGAGGAGCCGTGCGATCTTAATGGAACCGATATTCGACGACTTCACAATGACGTCCGAAAATGACAACTCGCCGAAACTGTGCCCCATCGCTTCGCTGATTACATTTTCACCGACTTTGATGGAGCCGTTCCCGCAATCGAACTTGTCCTCAGGTTTGGCAACGCCGGAATCGAGAGCGGCTGCTGCCAGGAATACCTTGAACGTCGAGCCCGGCTCGTAGCTCTGGGTAACCGACAGCGATTTGAAACTGCTTGTCGGATAATCGGCAAAATTATTGGGATTGAATTCCGGCTGTTCCGCCATCGCGAGGATCTCACCACTCTTTGCCGACATGACTATCGCTATGGCGGCCTTTGCCTGGTACTCCTCGAATGCCTCCCTTACCACCTTTTCGGCGGCCTGCTGGATACGTACGTCGATAGTAGTCACCACTTCAAACCGGTCATTCGGGTCGCGCCCATCTGCGTAACCGTATACGCGGCCGAGAGCGTCCTTGTTTGCGACAAAGAGAGCCTTCTCACCAGCCAGCAACTTTTCATATTCATACTCGATCCCGGCCAGACCCTGGTTATCGATTCCGCAGAAGCCTATCACTCTCGCCCCGATGTTCTTATAGGGGTAAAACCTTTTGTCCTCCTCAAGGAAAGAAACACCTTTCAGATCTTTCTCCTTCAGCGAGGCATACTGCTCATCCGTAATCTTTCTCTGTACCCAGACAAAATTCTTCTTTTTGCTTATAAGCTTTAAAACGCTATCAGCATCCAGCCCGAGCTCTTCCGCCAAAACCCCGGCTGTCTTTTCCCGGTTCTCTATCTGCAAAGGATGCGCGAACACCGACCTCATGGGAATTGTCAGCGCCAGCGGCGTCCCGTTCTTGTCGAGTATCTTTCCTCTCGTCTGGTTCAGCTGGACCGTCTGGAAATACTGGCTCTTGGAGTAGCTCGCATACCGTTCGTGCTGATTTATCTGGATGTAATAAAGCCTTGCGATAACCGACACCGCGGCACAGACCATAAAGAAGCCTACAAGCCCAAGCCTGAAACGCTTGAACTTTATCTCCTTCTCTGCGCTCTCTTTTCTGCTCATCGTTCCTTCTTCACGTAAATAATCTGCCCCTCGCGCGGTTCCGACAACCCGTACCGCCGGGCGATAACTTCCATCTCTTCATTCGTAATTATCAGTTCATATTCAAGTCTCAGTCTGTTCTGCTCCTCAAGCATCCTTCCTATCTCCGCGTTCACGCGCTCCTTCATGTAATTCTTCTGGAGCATGTGGATGGAGGGGTATGTGTAAATAAGAATGCTGTACAGCAGGAGAAGAACCCCGCCCGTGTAATACATCTTCTCCCTGTGGTTCAGCTTCGACTTCTCACGAGCAAACGAATATGTCATACCGCTACCCTCTCCGCTACGCGGAGTTTCGCGCTTCTGGCGCGGGGGTTCATTCCGATCTCGCTATCGTCCGCAGTGACCGGCTTTCTTGTCACCATCTTCACGATAGGCTTTTTGCCGCAGACGCACTGGGGGAGCGACGGGGGGCAGTCGCACCCTTTGGCGAGCCGGGCGAATGTCTGTTTCACTATCCTGTCCTCAAGGGAGTGGAAGGAGATAACGGCTATTCTCCCGCCCGGGCTGAGTCGGTCGATACCGTGGAGGAGCGCCTGGCCCAGCTCTTCAAGCTCGCCGTTGACTGCTATGCGGAGAGCCTGAAATATCTTCGTGGCCGGGTGTACTTTTGATTTTTTGTATGGGAGCGATTCGGAAACTATCCGGGCAAGCTGGAGTGTGGTCTCGATAGGGGCGATGGCTCTTTCACGATCTATTCTGGCGGCTACCTTTCCGGCGAACGGCTCCTCTCCGTACTTGCGGAAAATGTGGGCGAGGTCGCGCCTCTCCCAGCTGTTTACTATTTCATGGGCGGTTAGCGATTGCCCCCTGTCCATCCTCATGTCGAGTGGACCGTCCTTGTCGAATGAAAATCCGCGCGACGGGTCGTCGAGCATGAACGAGGATACCCCGAGGTCGAACAGAATGCCGTCGACATTCCTGTCCCCAATGATGCCCGATAGATCTTCATACCGGCCGTAATGCAACTCGACGTTACCCCCATAGCCCTTTAACAAAGCCTTTGCGCGCTCCAGCGCCGCTTCGTCCCGGTCGATTCCGATCAACCGGGCGTTTCCGCCTCCAACTTTCAGTATCTCCCCGGCATGGCCCGCGCCACCCAGAGTGCAGTCAACATACAATCCCCCAGCCCGGGGAATTAAAAACTCAACAACTTCTTTTAATAAAACTGGCCGATGAACATGCCCATCGTTCACAGCAGCCCAAATTCATCCAGGTCGTCCCGCAGTGAGGAACCGTCTTCGGGCGCCTCCTGCTCCAGCCATGTCGACTGGTTCCAAATCTCTATCTTGTTGTCCATGCCGACTATCTGCAATTTCTTTTCAAGTTCGAACGTGGTGCGTATCTCCTGCGGGATGAGGAGCTTCCCGCTCTTGAACGTCCCCGCGAAAGAGCCTGCGAAAATGTTGCGTGCCTTGCGCACTTTCGCTGGATCCTTCGATAGCTTCGCCTCTTCCCTTAAACTTTTCGCCATCTCTTCGAAGAACGGCATCGGAAAAGCGGCCAAACATTCGCCCCATCGCGCTACAACCATCTGGTCATCGTCCCCCAGCTCTTTTCCGAGGATGGAAGGTATATGCACCCGCCCCTTTTCGTCTAGCGTCCCCGGATAATTACCAAAAAACATGCTTCACACTTCCTGTCACAATAGACCACATTGCGACACATTTTTACATACGCGCAGGAATACGTCAACATTATTTTTTAACGAAGTGCTTGTTTTATTTACCGAAAATTAGCCGAAAGTTGAAGAGAAAGAGAAGTGCATAACAAAGTCTATGCTACAAGAAGAGAGATTGTCGCCCTCTGGGCGGCACACAGGCAAGAGTGCCTGTGCCACCAAGAAGAGAAAAATAATTAAATCAGGCGGGGATCTTTTCGGCTATGTGGTCGGCCTTCACGATGTGATTGGCGAGCCTCAGATCCTTTGCCGAAGCGCCGAGCGCGAGCGCGACCATCTGCGAATAGTGCAGGATAGGAACGCCGAGGCTGAGGCCGAACATGCTCTCCGCTTCACCCTGATACGCATCCAGGTTCAGGTGGCAAAGGGGGCATGGCGTGACGATGAAATCGGCGCCGGCCTTCTTCGCGCTTTCAAGAACGTTCCCGGCGAGTCTCAGCGAGTTGCTCTTGTTCGGCATCAGTATCGGGAAACCGCAGCATTTCTGGCTAGCGTCGAACTCCACGACCTCCGCGCCGAGCGCGGTTATTGTCTTTTCAAGTACCGACGTCTTGTCCGGCACTTTTGTATCCATCGTCTCATGTGGTCTTAGCGCGTAGCATCCGTAATACGGCGCTATCTTCAAACCTTTAAGGCTCTTCGTAGCCTTTTCCGCCATCTTGTCGATCCCGTACTCCTCATCGACTATCTGGTAGAACTGGCGTATCTTCACCTTACCTTCGTATGTCCTGCCGGTATCCTTGACCAGCTCCTTGTTCACCTTCTCCTTGTAGGAGGGCTTTTCTGCGAACTTGTGCTGAACATGTTTCATAACCCCCTGACAGGTGGAGCATATCGTCATGATGTCGAGCCCCATCTCTTCCGCGATGGAGAACGTCCGCGCGTTGAGCGCGTCGGCGAGCATCGGGTTATCCTCATGTATGACCCCCGCGCCGCAACATGAGGCGTCTTTCATCTCTACCAGTGAAATGCCGAGCGCGCGCGCCGCTATCTCGGTAGAGACCATCAATTCCTTTCCGGCGCCCTTTGCGACGCATCCTGTATATAGCGCGTATTTCATCCGAGGTACTCCTTGAATCTGCGGAACATCTTTTTAACTTCGCTCATCTTGTCTATAACGTGCGGCATAAGCGGAGGCTGTTTACCCCTGAGGAACATCCTCAGGCCGACCGGCATAATGTCGAGCAGACCGCTGATATTGAAAAATCCTACCGAGCGGACGGGGATGTAGTTCTCGTTAATCATTCCGCCGCCGGTGATGGGGGGGAACGCCCCGCCTACCGATTCGCGGAACGCGAGGACGTGCCGCGCGCCGTTGTTATTATGGAAACCGTCCTTCATCGCGGCGGCTTTCAGCTCGAGTATCCTTGAAAGAGGTTTCGCCTCCGTCGGACAGCGGGTGGAGCATTCGGCGCAGTGGGTGCAGTCCCACATCCCGCCGACCTTGCTAAGCTGTTTGAGCCTCGCGTCCCTTTCGCAATCCCTCGTGTCGTAGACGAATCTCTGCGCCTTCGCCAGGGTAGCGGGGCCGAGGAACCTGTCGTCTATTTCTAGGACGTTACAGTCGGAGTAGCATGAGGCGCAGAGTATGCAGTTTGAAGAGGGATCTATCAGGTGGAAATCTTCCGACGACTGGAGCCTCTCCCTTTCGTACTTTATCGATTCATCCGGCTTGAGCCACGGATCTATCTTTTCGAGAGAGCGCCAGAATGTTTCCAGGTCCACCGCGAGATCCTTTATTATCTCGAAATTGCCGAGCGGCTCGATGGTGATAACGTTATTTTCAACTACGTCCACCGCCTGCGTTTTGCATGCCAGCTTTGCGTGCCCGTTCACCCTCATCGCGCACGAGCCGCAGATGGCGCTCCGGCACGACATTCTGAAAGTGAGCGTGCCGTCCTGCTGCCACTTTATGAGATTGAGACAGTCGAGAAGCGTAGACGACTTCGGTATGTCGAGCATGAACTCCTGTATATGCGATTTCGCGTCGCTTGCCGGGTCGAATCGTGAAATTCTGAATTTTGTAGCCATCAGTATTTCCTCTCCTCCGGCTGGAATTTTGTTATCGAGACCGGCTTGTATTTAAGCTGTATCTCGCCGTTTGTCCCCTGATAGGCGAGAGTGTGTTTGAGCCATTTCACGTCGTCCCTCTTCGGGAAATCGGTCCTTGCGTGGCCCCCCCTGCTCTCGGTCCTCTTTGTCGCCCCTTCGATTATCACTTCGCTGAAGGTAAGCATGTTATCGAGTTCGATAGCCTCCATCAGCTCCGTGTTGAATACCTTCCCCTTGTCGGAGATCCGCATGTTCACGAACCTCCCCTGGAGTTCCTTGACCTTTTTCATTGCCATGCCGAGCTTCTCTCCGCTTCGGAATACGCCGCAATTTTCCGTCATCGCCTCTTTCAGTTCGTTCCTTATGTTGAATGCCGATTCGGTGGATGCGGATGAAAGCATTTCGTTCATCCTCTTTTTGACCTTTTCTTCTTCCCTCTTCGCGTCGATCTTTTCATGTTTCGCTTCCAGAGTGTATTTCAACGCGGCTTTCCCGGCCCTTCTGCCGAACACTACCGCTTCAAGAAGGGAGTTTGTGCCGAGCCTGTTTGCGCCGTGAACCGACACGCAGGCGCACTCGCCGGCAGCGAAGAATCCTCGCGCCGGAGTGGAGTGTTCATCCACTATCACCTGACAGTCGACGTTGGTAGGTATTCCACCCATGCTGTAGTGCGCCGTCGGCTGAATCGGGATAGGATCGTCGATCATATCTATTCCGAGGAAATCTATGCCGAGCTGTCTTACCTGCGGCAGTCGGTCGAGTATTTTCGCTCTTCCGAGGTGGCGCATGTCGATATGGATGAAATCCTTGCCGCCTATCCCTCTACCTTCGTTTATTTCGGTCTGTTCCGAACGTGAAACTATGTCGCGCGGAGCGAGTTCCATCTTGCCGGGAGCGTATTTTTCCATGAAGCGCTCACCCTTGCCGTTGAGGAGGTATCCCCCTTCGCCACGAGCCGCTTCGGAAACGAGTATCCCCTGCAGGTACAATCCTGTCGGGTGGAACTGTACAAACTCCATATCCTCAAGCGGTATCCCCGCGCGGTACGCCGCAACGACACCGTCGCCGGTATTTGCGTAGGCGTTCGACGTGATCTTGAATGCCCTGCCGTATCCTCCGGTGCCGAAGATAACCGTTTTCGCGTGGATCACCTCGATGTCGCCTGTCTTAATATCCATTATGACCACTCCCCGCGCGGAGCCTTCTTCGTATATCAGCGAAAGGAGGAAATACTCAGCGTAAAGAGTGATCTTTTTCCTGTGTTTCATCGACTGCTCAAAGAGGACATGAAGGAGTGCGTGTCCGGTCCTGTCGGCGGCGTAACATGAACGCCTCTTCTGGTGTCCACCGAACGCCCGCTGCGCTATCCGCCCTTTTTCATCGCGGGAGAAGACGCATCCGAGCTTTTCCATCTCGATGATGGCTTCCGGCGCTTCCTTTGTCATAAGTTCGATAGCATCCTGATCACCGAGGAAATCGGAGCCTTTTACCGTGTCGTACATATGTATTTCCGGTGAATCATCGGGATCGAGATTCGCCATCGCGGCGGCCACGCCCCCCTGAGCCGCGCCCGAGTGCGAACGCGACGGATAAACCTTTGTCACTATCGCAACATCGAGCTTGCCCGCCATTTCAAGCGCCGCGCCAAGGCCGGCAAGTCCTGAGCCTACTATTACTACGTCATGCTGTTTCATTCGGACACCTTATATTTTTGTTTACCGATATCGTATAAATCGTTTCCGTTTATATCATTGATAACCACTGCCTTGAAATCTTCCACCTCTAGTTTCCTTATGGCCTCCGGGCCAAACTCTTCATAGGCAACTATTTCAACTGCCTTTATGGACTTTGCAATAAGCGCCGCCGCGCCACCGATAGCGGCGAAGTATACGGCCTTGTATTTCTTCATCGCGTCGATCACCGACTGGTCTCTTTTTCCCTTCCCGATCATCCCCTTTGCGCCTTTCTCCAGAAGCCTTGGGGCATATGGATCCATCCGGTAGCTTGTGGTCGGACCTGCGGACCCTATTATCGCTCCGGGCTTTGCGGGTGACGGACCTACATAATAAATTACCTGCCCCTTTAAATCAAATGGGAGAGGCTCCCCTTTGTCCATCGTCTCTACCAGTCTCTTGTGGGCTGTATCGCGGGCTGTGTAAAGAGTTCCCGAAATGGATACTCTGTCCCCCGCTTTCAGGCTCGCCACGGTTTTATCATCGAGCGGAGCGGTTATTTTTATTTCGTCCGACATTACAGCACCGCCTCCTTGTGTCTGCTGGCATGGCAACAGATGTTTACGCTTACCGGCAGCGAGGCGATGTGGCTCGGGTACTTTTCTATGTGCACCGCCAGGGCGAACACCTTCCCACCAAGCCCCTGAGGTCCGATGCCGAGATTGTTAACCTTCGTCAGTATCTCCTCCTCAAGCGCCGCCAGTTCCGGATCGGGATTTTTCTCTCCGATATGACGGAGAAGCGCCTTCTTTGCGAGTATCATGCACTTTTCGGCAGAACCTCCTATCCCGACCCCTACTATAACCGGAGGGCATGGATTCGACCCGGCCTCGTCACAGCGCTTTACCACGAAGTCGATTATCCCCTTTTTCCCCGCGGCAGGCGCAAGCATGGTTAATCGCGCCATGTTCTCGCTTCCGCCACCTTTTGGCGCGGCGATGATCTTCAGTTTGTCACCCTTTACGAGGTCGACAATAACCACAGTAGGTGTGTTATCCCCGGTATTCTTTCGCGTGAACGGATCGCAGATGGATTTTCTAAGATAGCCATCCTTGTATCCCTGCCGGACCCCTTCGTCGATTGCATCGTTCAGGAGTCCTCCTTCTATATGGACATCCTGCCCAAGCTCTACAAAAAAAACGGCATACCCCGTATCCTGACAGATGGGAACCTGGTTATCTCTGGCTATATTCTGATTTTTAAGAAGCGCGTTGAAAACGGCTTTCCCCGCCGGCGAAACCTCCTCGGCAAGCCCTTTTTCAAACGCTTTTACTACGTCTTTCCCCAAATCGAAATTTGCGGAAGTAACAAGGTTTTTGACGGTTTTTGCAATTTCGTCTACATGAACAGTCTTCAACTACCCCCCTTTATACGAAGCTACATTTTTACCACAACGGCAGAATAATTCCTAGCCTTAACATTCTGGAGGAATCGGTATCATGCAGACATACCGCGGAATATCCGGAACAGAGTTAGATAGTCTGCTCCATCACCGCTTTTTTATAGGAGTTTATGACATCTTTTCTCTTTATCACGCCGAGCATTTTGACCACCTTCCCCTTCGTGACGACCGGGAGTTCATCCAGGTCCTTTATGGAAAACTTTTCCATTGCATCGTTTAGCGATTCATCGGGATGGATGGTTATCATGTCCTGCTTGGCAAGCTCCTTTGCAATCACGATATCCGCCAGGCTCGCTTCGAAAAGGAATTCACGCATATCCTGTACCGAAAGGATCCCGGTCAGCCTTCCGCTCTCGTCTATCGTATGAAAGTAAAGTTCCCTGGAGGATTTAACCAGCGCAAGTATCTTTTTGAACGGGAGGTTTTCAGGAATCGTTTCAAACTCCCTTATCATGACATCTTTCACCTTGATCCCTTCCATTATGCGGGACTCACGACCCTCCCATATCATTACCCCTTTCCTTTTCAGCTTCTGCTGATAGATAGAATCCGGGAGGAAGTAGGAGTAGGTAAACGTGGCTGAAATGCAGGCCAGCATAATCGGAAGAATGATCTGGTAGTTATTGGTAAGTTCGAAAACCATCAGTATATTTGAGAGCGGCGCGTGGGCGGCGGCGGACATGACAGCCCCCATTCCAACGAGCGCGTAGGCTCCGCTCGGTCCTGTATGTTCCGGCAAAAGGGTATTCAATATCATGCCGAAGACCCCCCCTGTCATACTCCCTATGAAAAGAGCCGGAGCGAACATTCCCCCCGAACCGTTCGACCCTATCGTTAGCGATGTGGCGAACATCTTTACGAATATAAGGAAGAACGCGAGCATCAAACCCATCTTGCCGGTCAGCACCATATCCATCGATTCGTAGCCATTTCCAAGAACATCCGGAAATACGATACCCACAAAGCCGACAGCGACCCCTCCGAGCGCCGGTTTTAACGCCGGGTGCACCGGCAGATTTTCAAAAAGATCTGTAAACTTGAAATAGAACTTGTAGAAGAGCGCGGCGAGAAGGCCGCAGAGTATGCCGAGTATTACGAAGAAGATGAACTCCCATGTCGAGACAAGGGAGTAGTTCGGCAACTGGAAAACAGGCACATCACCTTCCATGTGGCGCGCGGTAACTGTAGCGATGACCGCGGAGAATATCAGCGGTGAAAAGACCTTGATATTGAAATCGCCGAGGATAACCTCGATAGAAAAAATCAATCCACCCAATGGGGCGTTAAACGCCGAGGCTATAGCCGCGGCCGTACCGCAACCTATCAAAAGCCTTATCCTTTCGGATGACGCCTTTATTCTTTTGCCGACCCATGAACCGATAGCGGCTCCTATCTGAACAATCGGGCCTTCCCTTCCTCCGGAGCCTCCGCTTCCTATAGTAAGCGCGGACGCCAGCGGCCTGAACCAGATGACCCGGGAAGGAACTCTCCTGTCGATAGCAGCCCATTTCATGGCTTCTGAAACAGCGGCTGATTCGCCATGCGGATTGAAAAAGTGATTCAGCAACCCGACCAGAAGGCCCCCGAAGCCGACTATCAGCGGGAGGAAGAGCAAGTCGAGCGACCAGTCGCCGCCGTTATTGATATCAACTGAGGAATAAAAGAGGTGGTGAAACCATGATATCAGCTGTTTGAACCAGACAGCGGCAACGCCGACAAGGAAACCTACAAGGCAGGCGATGCCGACCATGAAGATATGTTCCTGGCGTAATATGCGGTAGAACGTCCCCAGGTAGCGGGACATGTAATCCATATAACGTTGAAACATGTTCACCCGATGGCATCAAGGTCTAAAAAGTAAAAAAAGCCCCTCTCCGTCAGGAGAGGGGCTGTAATCGTATGATAATTTTAATCGTTCTTATTCGCGGTCTCTTCTTCCTCTTCCTTTGCCTCTTCCAGCTTCAGTTCAAAACCTGGAAGTTTCGCAATATGAATACCGATATTCTGGTACTGCATTGAGCCTGTTCCTGCAGGAATCAGCCGCCCCATGCTTACGTTTTCCTTAAGGCCCCTCAAGTAGTCGACCTTTCCGGAAATCGAAACATCCGTCAGCACCCTTGTCGTTTCCTGGAACGATGCGGCTGATATAAAGCTGTCGGTAGCGAGCGAAGCCTTGGTAATGCCGAGCAACACCGGTTTTCCTTTTGCCGGAATTCCGCCAGCCGCTATCACAGCCTGGTTTTCCACCTGGAAAATCTTCTTGGTAACCTGCTCCCCCTCAAGGAAGTTCGTATCACCCGGATCCTCAATAATAAGGTGTCTCAACATCTGCCTGACGATAACCTCGATATGCTTGTCGGCAATGGTAACGCCCTGAAGCCGGTAAACTTCCTGTATCTCATTCACAAGATATTTCTGCAACTCCTTTTCACCCATGATATTCAGGATATCGTGAGGATTCAGCGCGCCGTCAACCAGCGGTTCTCCCGCCTCAACATAATCACCCTCGTGTACGTTGATATGCTTACCGCGCGGAACAAGATACTTGTGCTCCGTTTCGTCCTCGGTGGTGATAAAGACTTCCCTTGTGCGCTTTACGAACGCGCCGTACTTGACCTTACCGCTGACTTCCGCGATAGTTGCCTGTTCGTGAGGCTTTCTCGCTTCGAAAAGCTCCGCAACACGCGGAAGACCGCCTGTTATGTCTTTTGTCTTGGTGGTTTCTCGCGGTATCTTAGCGATGATATCGCCTATCTCTACGCGCTCGCCCTCTTTCACGTTTACGTGCGCACCCGCGGGCATCATGTAGCGCGTAAGGGTTTTACCCTTATCATCCTTAATGGATATACGAGGATGTTTCTTCTCTTCCCTGTGGTCGAGAATAACCTTCTCGGAATGCCCTGTTACCTCGTCGACTTCCTCGCGCATTGTCACGTTTTCCATGATATCGCCGTAGGCAACGGTACCCGCGACTTCTGTAAGGATCGAGAGTGTATATGGGTCCCATTCCGCCAGTGTGTCGCCATCTGTAACGCGCTGGCCGTTCTTTACCTTAAGCCTTGCTCCGTAAATGACCTTGTATCGCTCGCGCTCCCTGCCGTCGTCATCCTGAATGATAAGTCCGCCGTTTCGGTTCATGACGATAAGCTCTTCGCCTTTAAGGGTAACCGTTTTGAGTTCTACGAATTTGACTATACCGCCCTTCTCGACCTGCAGTTTCGTCTGCTCGGCCACCTTGCTCGCAACACCTCCGATGTGGAAGGTACGCATTGTAAGCTGTGTTCCCGGCTCGCCGATTGACTGCGCGGCGATAACGCCCACGGCCTCGCCTATCTCAACCGGTTTTCCGGTCGCCAGGTTCCTTCCGTAGCATTTCGCGCATACACCCTCTTCGGCTTCACATGTAAGCACCGAGCGAAGTTTGATCTGCTCGACACCCGCGTTCTCTATCTTGGCAACAAGCTTTTCATCGATCAGCTCATTAGGTCCGAGGAGTTCTTCCTTGGTAAAGGGATCGATAACCGATTCAAGCGTAACGCGACCGAGGATTCGTTCTCCAAGTTTTTGGATTACTTCGCCACCTTCGACCAGCGCCGTCATCTCGATGCCGTTCATCGTTCCGCAGTCATGAATGTTCACTATCTGATCCTGGGCAACGTCTACCAGTCTTCGCGTCAAGTAGCCGGAGTTTGCGGTTTTTAACGCGGTGTCGGCAAGACCTTTATGCGCGCCGTGCGTTGAGATAAAGTACTGCGCTACTGTCAACCCTTCTCGGAAGTTCGCGATGATCGGCGTTTCTATGATCTCGCCCGAAGGTTTCGCCATAAGTCCGCGCATACCGGCAAGCTGAGCTATCTGCGCCTTGCTTCCCCTTGCGCCCGAATCAGCCATCATGTAAAGACCGTTGAAATCTTCACCAGGCGCGTCGCCATCAACCGCCCTTTTATCCTCCGATTTCAGCTCAAGGAAAACCTCTTCGGTAACCTTGTCCGTGACATGCGACCATACGTCGATGATCTTGTTGTATCCTTCACCTTTGGTTATCAAACCGTTCCTGTACTGTTCTTCTACCTTCACAACCTCTTTTCGAGCGGCATCAACCAGTTCAGTTTTCTTCAGAGGTATATGCATATTCGACAATCCGATCGAAACGCCGGCTTTCGTGGCGTAAAAGAATCCGATGGCCTTCAATTCGTCCAGGAACTTGACTGTCCTGTCGCGGCCTACTTCTATGAAGCAGTCGTTTACAAGACTTCCAAGAGCGCCCTTGTTCATCAGTTTGTTTATGCGCGAGAACGGGATCTCATGCGGTATTATCTCGTAGAAAAGCGACCTTCCGACAGTAGTATCGTAGACGGTGCCGTCGATCCTCACGCGGATCTTCGCCTGCAGATGCACTTTTTTCGCATCGTATGCGGAGCGAACCTCCTTGATGTTTGAGAAAGCCTTCCCCTCGCCCATCACCTTGCCGCGTTCCCTTGTAAGGTAATAACAGCCAAGGACTATGTCCTGCGAAGGTACGGCAATAGGCCTTCCGTTCGACGGCGAGAGAATGTTGTTTATGGAAAGCATAAGCATCCTTGTTTCGATCTGGGCTTCAAGCGACAGCGGCACATGCACCGCCATCTGGTCGCCGTCGAAATCGGCGTTGTATGCCGCGCAAACCAGCGGATGAAGCTGGATCGCCTTCCCTTCGATCAATATCGGTTCAAATGCCTGTACCGAAAGTCTGTGAAGCGTCGGTGCGCGGTTCAGGAGCACCGGATGGTTTTTTACAACCTCGTCGAGTACTTCCCAGACCTCTTCCTGCTCATTTTCGACCATCTTCTTTGCAGATTTAATGGTTGCGGCGTAGCCTTTTACTTCGAGCTTGTGATAGATGAAAGGCTTGAAAAGTTCGATCGCCATCTTCTTTGGAAGGCCGCACTGATAAAGTTTCAGATCTGGCCCAACAACGATAACGGAACGACCGGAATAGTCAACGCGCTTTCCGAGAAGGTTCTGACGGAACCGTCCCTGTTTACCTTTAAGCATATCGGCAAGCGATTTGAGCGGCCGTTTGCTCGGCCCTTTCAGCACTCTTCCTCGGCGGCCATTGTCAAAAAGTGCCGCTACCGATTCCTGCAACATTCTCTTTTCATTGCGGACAATTATCTCCGGCGCGCGAAGCTCCATCAGCCTCTTGAGCCTGTTGTTCCTGTTTATAACCCTTCTGTAAAGATCGTTAAGATCCGATGTAGCGAACCTTCCGCCGTCAAGCGGCACGAGGGGGCGCAAGTCGGGCGGGATAACCGGTATTACCGAAGGAATCATCCATTCCGGCCTGTTGCCGGATTTTCGGAACGCTTCGGAGATCTTAAGCTGTTTGGCAAGTTTGCGCCTTGTTTGCACCGAATTGGTCTTTTCAAGGGCGACTTTCAGCTCTTCCGAGAGCTCTTCGAGATCCATGTTCTTAAAAATGGTCTGTATCGCCTCTGCGCCCATGCCGACTTCAAAGGCGTCTTCACCGTGCTCTTCAACCGCTTCCTGATAATCATCTTCGTTAAGGAGCTGTTTGTATTTCAGCTTGGTCTCGCCCGGCTCGATGACGATATATTTTTCAAAATAGATAACCGCTTCGAGTTCGGACATGGTCATGTCGAGGAAGTTGCCTATTTTGCTCGGCAACCCCTTGAAGAACCATACGTGCGCAACGGGTGCGGCAAGCTCGATGTGCCCCATCCTTTCGCGCCTTACTTTTGAAAGGGTGACTTCAACGCCGCACTTTTCACAGACGGTCCCCTTGAATTTCATCCTTTTGTATTTTCCGCAGAGACACTCCCAATCCTTGACCGGGCCAAAGATCTTCGCGCAAAAGAGCCCGTCCCTTTCCGGCTTGAACGTCCTGTAGTTTATTGTCTCAGGTTTCTTTACTTCGCCGAACGACCACGACCTGATCTTTTCAGGCGAAGCGAGTTTTATCATCACCGAGTCGAAGGACAGCGGGTCTTTTGGTCTCTCCATGAACCGGAAAGTATTATCCATTTCCATCTTCTTTATTTCCTTCCTTAAAAGACCTTTTTCTTTATTTCGTCCAGAGAAATATCAAGACATAATGCCTGAAGCTCTTTTATCAAAACATTGAAGGATTCCGGCAAACCTGGCTGTAGGGTGTTGTCACCCTTGACAATCGCCTCATACATCCGCTTTCTCCCTTCAACGTCATCCGACTTGACAGTCAGCATTTCCTGAAGCGTATATGCCGCGCCGTACCCCTCAAGAGCCCAGACTTCCATCTCACCAAGCCTCTGTCCGCCGAACTGCGCTTTTCCGCCGAGCGGCTGCTGCGTAACGAGAGAGTATGGTCCTGTGGATCTGGCGTGCATTTTATCCTCAACAAGGTGGTGCAGTTTCATCATGTAGATGTAACCCACAAATACCTTCTGGTCGAAATACTCGCCTGCTCTGCCGTCAATTACCCTTCTCATGCAGTTTTCCGGTACTCCTGCGTTACGAAGAAGCGACTTCACATCGTTTTCGCTGGCGCCGTCGAACACCGGCGTTTCGTAGTGAGTGTCGTTTGCCTTCGCGGCCATTCCGAGCGATGTCTCCATCAGCTGCCCGACGTTCATACGTGATGGAACGCCTAGCGGATTGAGGAGTATCTCAAGCGGTGTACCATCTTCGAGCCTCGGCATATCCTCTTCAGGAACGATAACCGATACTACGCCCTTGTTACCGTGCCGGCCGGCCATCTTGTCGCCAACCTGCATCTTCCTTTTGATCGCAACATATACCTTGATGAGCTTGATAACGCCGGGGGCAAGTTCGTCGCCCCTGTCGACTTTCGCAAGCTGTTCGTTCATGTCCGACTTCAGGTCTTTAATATGCTCATTCGAGTTCTCCTCGATCTTGAGTATCTTCTCCTTGATATCGCCCGAAGCCGATACCTGAAGCTTGAGAAGGTCCTTTCCTTCTATCTGGTCGAGAACTTCTTTCGTAAGGGTTGCGCCTGCGCTGACAAGCTTCTCTTTTGAACCAGCAAGAGTAAAATCCTTGTCCGCTTTCTGACCTGCGAGAATGGACCTTATCCTGTCGTCCTTATCGAGCTTTATAATTCGAATCTCCTCGTTGTAATTCCCTTCGATAGATTTTTTCTCTTCTTTCTCGATAGCCAGTGTGCGGTCATCCTTATCGGTACCGCTTCTGGTAAAGACCCTTACATCCACGACGGTGCCGTTTACTCCAGGCGGTACGCGGAAAGAGGTATCCATTACGTTGCCTGCCTTTTCACCAAATATTGCTTTGAGCAGTTTTTCTTCCGGCGAAAGGAGTGTCTCTCCCTTGGGGGTAAGCTTGCAGACGAGGATATCACCGGGATCTACTTCCGCACCAATCCTCACGATACCGCTCTCATCAACATTATGAAGAGCATCCTCGCTAAGACCGGGGATATCCCTGGTTACTTCTTCCTTGCCGTATTTCGTGTCGCGGGCGTCAATCTCGAACTCTTCAACATGTATGGATGTAAACACATCCCTTTTGATAAGCGACTCGCTCAGTATTATCGCGTCCTCGAAGTTGTAACCGTGCCAAGGCATGAACCCGACGAGGACGTTCTTGCCAAGCGCCAGTTCGCCACGGTCGGTCGCCTGACCGTCCGCCAGCACATCCCCTTTTTTCACGGCCTGACCCGGCTCAACAAGAGGTTTCTGGTTTATGCAAGTGTTCTGGTTCGACCTTCCGAATTTTGTAAGTGGGTAAATGTCGACTTTTGGAAGTCCGCCATTGTCTCCGCTCTTGTTTCGTCTGACAACTATTCTTCTGGCATCCACGTTGATGACAACGCCGTCAGCCTTCGCCATAACCAGCGTGCCGGAATACCTTGCGGCGACCTTCTCCATGCCGGTTCCGACAACCGGCGCTTCAGTCCGAATTGGCGGCACCGCCTGGCGTTGCATGTTTGATCCCATCAATGCGCGGTTCGCGTCATCGTGCTCAAGGAACGGTATCAACCCGGCGGCAACCGAAAAGACCTGCCCCGGGGAAACGTCCATATATTCCAGCTCTTCAATAAGAATTGAGCCGAATTCGCCGCCGAAGCGCCCAATAACGGAAGGATTCTTGAAAGAATTATCTTCCTTTAGCGGGGCGTTTGCCTGGGCTATCTTGTGTTTATACTCTTCCGCCGCGGTGAAATACACAACCTCATTCGTCACCTTGCCGTCCACAACCTTCCGGTAGGGGGTTTCAATAAATCCGTACTTGTTTACCCGCGCGTATGTAGCGAGCGACGATATAAGACCGATGTTCGGACCTTCAGGCGTTTCGACCGGACAGACCCTGCCGTAATGGGTCGGGTGAACGTCTCGCACTTCAAATCCCGCGCGCTCTCTCACAAGACCTCCCGGTCCAAGCGATGAAAGCCTTCTCTTGTGAGTAAGACCGGACAGAGGGTTCGTTTCATCCATGAACTGTGAGAGCTGTGATGAAGCGAAGAACTCCTTTATCGCGGCAGTTATCGGTTTGGAATTAACGAGGTCATGCGGCATCGCCGTTTCTAGATCCATGATGTTCATTCTCTCAAGGATGGTCTTTTCCATCCTTACCATGCCAACCCTGAACTGCGCGGCAACCTGCTCGCCTACCGAGCGGACGCGCCTGTTTCCGAGATGGTCTATGTCATCCTTCACGCCAAGTCCCGCTTTCAATTTGAAGAGATACTTTACTGTCGCCAGGATATCCTCTCTGGTAAGTACCCTTTTATCCGGCGGAACGTTCAGCTCCAGCTTTTCATTTATCTTCTTTCGCCCGACTTCACTCAAGTCATATCTCTTCTCGTTAAAGAAGAGATTTTCGAAAAACATCTTTACCGATTCCGGTGTTGGTGGATCGCCCGGACGCATCCTCTTGTATATCTCGCGTAGCGCCTCATCCTCGCTCTCAACGCCGTCAACGGCGAGAGTATCCCTGAAAGAGGTGTCCTTCAACTGGTCATCAATGGCAAGCACCTTGAATGAGGTTATCTTGTGATCCGCGATAGATTCGAGAATTTCTTCCGATATTGATGAGTTCACTTCGAGAATTACCTCTCCGGTCTCCTCGTTGATAATATCTTCTGCAAAATATTCACCGAGCAACTGGCTCTTTTCAATCTGGAATTTTTCAATTCCAGCATTCTTGCACTTTCTCATTGCGCCTTTTGTGATCTTGCGCCCTGCTTTTACGAGAACTTCACCGCTCTTCGGTTCGAGAATATCGTCAACCGGCTTGTACCCAAGCATGTAGGAGTAATCGCTAATTGTGGACCAGAACTCCCCTTTCGCGGGAACATACTGTATCTCATGGAAATTGTAAAATTCCCCAATAAGTTCGTTTATCCCGTAGCCGAGCGCTTTAAGCAGGATGGTAGAGGGGAATTTCTTCCTTCTGTCTATTCGTACGTGGGAGATCTCCTTTGTATCGAATTCGAAATCAAGCCAGCTTCCCCTGTGAGGTATTATCCTTGAAGAATAAATTGTCCTGCCAAGCTGGATACCTTTTCCTTTTTCCTTTATGAACACGACGCCTGGTGAGCGGTGGAGCTGGTTCACTATAACTCTCTCGGTGCCGTTCACTATGAACGTACCGTAAGGTGTCATCAGCGGTACTTCGCCAAGATATATCTTCTGCTCTTTTATTTCACGAATCTCCATTTCCGTGGAATTTTCGTTTTCCTCGCGAAGGATCAAGCGAACTATGATCTTCAGCGGGTCGGAGAAGCTGACCCCCCTCTGACGACAGTCAAGAAGTGAATATTTCTGCTTGAAAACAACGCTCTTTTTACATTTATCGCATACTACGCCAGGTCCGCCGAGACTTTTATATTCTCCGCATTTGCAATGCCAGGTGCCAAGCTCATACCCAAGATATTCAAGGGTTGCGGTTTTTTTGTAATTTGTTATCGGGAAAATAGATCGGAAAACCTCCTCGATACCCTTGTTTTCCCTCTGATCCGGTCTTACTCCGGCCTGTATGAGAGCTTCAAAGGACTCAAGTTGGGTCTCGATGAGGTTGGGCAGTTCCAGCACCTGCCCCAAACGGGAAAAACTTTTTCGGGATATCGGTTCTTTCCCGGGAGAATACACCTTAGCCATTTAACTATGCCTCCTGGCAGCAAAGATTACTTGAGAAAGCCTGAGCGTGGGCGCAGCTGCGCCCATGAACAGGCAAAAATACTCTGTCTTTTAAAAGACGAAACAAGTTAATTACTTAACCTCTACAGTCGCGCCGGACTCCTCAAGTTTTTTCTTGATATCTTCTGCTACATCCTTGGCGACCTTTTCCTTCACTACTTTCGGCGCACCATCAACCATGTCCTTGGCTTCCTTCAATCCAAGTCCGGTAATTTCCCTGATTACCTTGATAACCTGGATTTTCTTGTCGCCAGCGGCCTTCAATTCAACTGAGAATTCGGTCTTTTCAGCGGCGGCCTCTCCACCGCCAGCTGCTGGCGCAGCTACTGCAGCTACCGGCGCGGCGGCTGATACGCCCCACTCCTCTTCAAGGGCCTTGGTCAGCTCAACAAGTTTCAAAACAGAAAGGCTGTTGAGATAGGATTTCACATCTTCGGTTGACAAATTGGACATTTCTTCTCCTCCTTTAAAATCGTGGTTGTTTTCTCTATTTTCCTTAACGGCGGCAAGTAGGTATAAAAACTTCCTCACAACACCAGCTAATACATACACAAACATTCTTGGCGATCCCTGCAACGTGCTGAGAAACATCGCCTGTAACACAGGTTTATCGGGAAGGTTCCCAATGCTTTTTACGCCTTCCTCGGAGAATATCTCTCCTTCAGCCATCCCGGCAATGATCTTGAATGCCGACTCTTCCTTCGCGTACTTGGAGAGTATCCTGGCTGGTGAAGTCGGGCTATCGTAGCTTATCGCTATCGACATAGGCCCTACAAAACGGTCATGCAGACCCTCCACAGGCGTTCCTTTGGAGGCGATCTTCGCAAGACGGTTCTTCACTACTTCAAACTCGATGTTCTCACTGCGCAATCTCGCGCGCAGATCATCCATCTTCCCGGCGGTTACGCCGCGGTAGTCGGCCTGCACCACACCGGTGGCACGGCTGAACTTCTCGTGCAACTCTTTTACTTTTTGCTCTTTTACCAATGTCGCCATATTATTTCCCCCTGTAGCGTCAGTTTAAGGAACTGGCAACCGCGGATTCATCTACCTTGATCCCTGGTCCCATTGTTGTTGAAACTGAGATACTCCTCAGATAAATTCCTTTCGCGGAAGACGGTTTAAGCCTTTGGATCGCCTCCAGAAACGCGCTCGCATTCTCCAGCAGGGTCTTGTGCTCAAATGACGATTTCCCTATTGAAGCGTGCACCACGCCCCCTTTGTCGACGCGGAACTCAACTCGCCCGGCCTTGATCTCCGATATTGCCTTCTTGATGTCGACGGTAACCGTTCCCGATTTCGGGTTCGGCATAAGTCCGCGAGGCCCAAGGAGCTTTCCTATCTTACCTACGGTGCCCATCATGTCCGGCGTTGCCACTGCAACGTCGAATTCCATCCAGCCACCCTTGATCTTTTCAACCAGGTCGTCACCGCCAACGAAATCGGCTTTAGCCTCCTTCGCTTCTATCTCTTTATCACCTTTGGCGAATACGAGAATTCTCTGATTCTTGCCAGTTCCTCCCGGCAGTACAACCGAGCCGCGGACCATCTGGTCGGCCTTGGTCGGATCTACGCCGAGCCTTATAGCCATATCGACCGACTCGTTGAACTTGGCCATTTTTGTTTCCTTCGCCAGCTTAAGGGCGTCTTCAAGGGTATACTTAACCCCCACTTTTACCTTATCAGCCACTGCCTTCTGATTTTTTGTAAGTTTTGCCACAGCCTAGCCCTCCACCACAATGCCCATGCTTCGAGCCGTACCTTCAATAATACTCATTGCGGCTTCCTCTGATGCCGCGTTCAAATCATTCTTCTTGGTAACCGCTATCTCCTTTATCTGAGCCTTCGTCACCTTGCCTACCTTGTTCTTGTTCGGCTCGGAGGAACCTTTCGCTATACCTGCCGCCCTCTTCAAAAGAACCGGAGCCGGAGGCGACTTTGTAATAAATGAGAACGAGCGGTCGGCATAAACCGAAATTACAACCGGGATAATGAGGCCTTCCTTCCCTTTTGTTTCGGCATTGAACGCCTTGCAGAATTCCATAATGTTCACTCCGCGCTGTCCGAGCGCCGGACCGACTGGAGGCGACGGGTTTGCCTGGCCCGCCGGTACCTGCAATTTAATGTACGCTGTAACTTCCTTACCTGCCATAGTTCCGCCTTTTTATGTTAAATTTTCTCAATCTGCGGGAAATCAAGTTCAACAGGCGTTGCGCGCCCGAAGATGGAAACCATCAGTTTCACTTTTCCCCGTTCAGTATTTACTTCTTCTATCTTCCCGGAGAAATGCGTAAAGGGTCCGTCAATAACCCTTACATTGTCACCGGACATAAACGAGAACTTCGGCCTCGGTTTTTCCACCGTTCCGGCCAGCTGTTCCTGTATCTGTTTTACTTCCTTATCCGAAAGCGGGGTCGGTTTGTTTCCGCCAAGAAACCCGGTTACCCTTGGGCAATCCTTTATCGCCGTCAATGCCTTGTCTGTCAGCACCAGCTGCACCAGCACATATCCGGGAAAGAACTTGCGCGAAACAACTTTCTGCTTGCCGCCGCGAAATTCCTTCACGTCTTCCATCGGAACAAGGATCTCTCCCAGGTGGTCGGAAATTCCCATCTGCGCAAACTGCTCCCTAAGTGAAAGCTTCACCTTCTGTTCATACCCGGAATAGGCGTGGATTATGTACCACTTAAACTCCACTAAAACCACCTATAAGTTTCTTGATTAACGTCGAGAACACCCAGTCCACCGTTGCCAGATAAAATCCGATTATAAAAACCGAAATTATTACAACGATTGTCACAGCTGTCGCTTCCCGCCTCGCAGGCCACGCGACCTTGCGAAGTTCATTCTTCGACTCCTGTACAAACTGCAACCCTCTTTCAGCAGGATTGCCTTTTTTAGCGCTCATCTAATCCTTTCAACCAACACAAAAAAATGGCAGGCCAGGAGGGACTCGAACCCCCAACACCCGGATTTGGAGTCCGGTGCTCTAACCATTAGAGCTACTGGCCTATCAATACTGCCAGTACCTTGTTCCTAAACCTTCACCTCTTTGTGCATGGTGTGCTTTCTGCAAAAACGGCAGTATTTCTTAATTCCCAGCTTTTCCGGCTGGAGTTTCTTGTTCTTTGTCGTCGTATAGTTCCTGTGCTTGCTTTCCTCGCACTGGAGCCCGATTATTTCACGCATTTTTACTCCAATACCTCGGAAATGACACCCGCGCCGACGGTGTGACCGCCTTCACGTATAGCAAACCGAAGCCCTTTTTCCATTGCTATCGGAGCTATCAGCTCCGCGTCCATCGTGATGTTGTCGCCGGGCATTACCATCTCCACGCCGTCGGGGAGCTTGATGTTGCCGGTTACGTCTGTCGTTCGGAAATAAAACTGCGGCTTATAACCCTTGAAGAACGGAGTATGGCGACCACCCTCCTCCTTCGTAAGAATATACGCCTCGCATTTGAACTTCGTATGAGGGGTTATGCTTCCGGGAACGGCAAGAACCTGTCCGCGAATTATCTCTTCCCTCTTCGTTCCGCGAAGAAGAAGACCCACGTTGTCACCTGCCTGACCGTCGTCAAGGAGCTTCCTGAACATCTCAACGCCGGTAACAGTCGTCTTCGCAGTATCCTTGATACCGACTATTTCCACCTCTTCGCCTACCTTTATCTTTCCGCGCTCGATCCTGCCGGTCGCAACCGTTCCGCGACCCGATATCGAGAACACGTCCTCAACAGGCATAAGGAAAGGCTTATCCACCTCGCGCTTCGGCTGGGGAATGTAGCTGTCTATCGCATTCATCAGATCCCATATGCATTTCGTCTTCGCTTCGTCGTCCGGATTGTTCAACGCCTCAAGAGCGGAACCCCTCACCACAGGAATGTCGTCGCCGGGGAATTCGTACTTGCTGAGAAGCTCGCGGATCTCAAGCTCAACCAGGTCGAGCAGTTCAGGATCGTCTACCATATCGGCCTTGTTCATGAAGACCACTATGTACGGAACGCCTACCTGCCTCGCAAGGAGGATGTGCTCGCGGGTCTGCGGCATAGGGCCGTCAGCGGAGCTTACGACCAGTATCGCGCCGTCCATCTGCGCCGCGCCGGTGATCATGTTCTTTACGTAGTCGGCGTGACCCGGACAGTCAACGTGCGCGTAGTGACGGTTCTCGGTGTTGTACTCAACGTGAGACGTCGATATCGTGATACCGCGCTCCCGCTCTTCGGGCGCCTTGTCTATCTTGTCGAACGGAACATAGTCCGCAAGACCTTTCTTAGCAAGAACTTCCGTTATCGCCGCGGTAAGAGTAGTCTTCCCGTGGTCTACATGACCGATCGTTCCCACGTTTACGTGAGGTTTACTACGGTCAAACTTCTCTTTCGCCATTAGCCATTTCCTCCCAAATAATCTCTATACAGCAACGCTTTCCGGATTCTTTCCGGAATATTTTGCTATTATTTCTTCGCCTATATTTTTCGGCACTTCTTGATAATTTTTAAACTGCATCGTGTATGTAGCGCGTCCCTGACTCATTGAGCGGACATCGGTGGCATACCCAAACATCTCCGCAAGCGGCACTTCTGCGCGGATCACCTTCGCGTTGCCGCGCTCAGTCATTTCCTGCACCTTGCCACGCCTTGAGGAAAGGTCTCCCACTACATCGCCCATATATGTATCGGGCGTTACAACCTCAACGTCCATTATCGGCTCAAGCAGAACCGGCTTCGCCTTTTTCGCCCCGGCCTTGACACCCATAGAACCGGCGATCTTAAACGCCATTTCGGATGAGTCAACATCATGATAAGAACCGTCAAACAGCGTGACCTTGACGTCTATCATCGGGAACCCGGCGATAATACCGCTATCAAGAGCCTCTTTCACACCCTTATCCACAGCGGGTATATATTCCTTTGGAATCGAGCCGCCGACTATTTTATTTTCAAACTGATACCCGACGCCTACCTCGGTCGGCTCAACTATCAGCCATACATGACCATACTGACCGCGACCGCCGGACTGACGAACGAATTTACCTTCCTGCTCAACCTTGGCGCGGATCGTTTCACGATACGCAACCTGAGGTTTGGAGACGTTGGCATCCACGGAAAATTCACGCTTTAGCCTGTCGACAATTATCTCAAGATGGAGCTCTCCCATGCCGGAGATGATCGTCTGGCCGGTTTCCGGATCAACTCGAACCCTGAATGTCGGATCTTCCTGAGCCAGCTTGCCAAGACCTGTACTGAGCTTTTCATGCTCCGCCTTGGTCTTCGGCTCAACCGCAATGGAGATAACCGGTTCCGGGAAGACCATCTTCTCAAGAATTACCTGGTTTTTCTCACCGCAGAGCGTATCGCCTGTCAGTGTGGATTTTAATCCAACTATGGCAGCAATATCTCCCGCCCTTATTTCCTTTATCTCTTCCCTTTTGTTAGCGTGCATCTGCAGGATACGGCCAATGCGCTCCTTCTTGTCGCGCGTCGTGTTAACTACTGCGGAGCCGGATTCGATCGTGCCCGAATAAACCCTGGCAAATGTAAGATGACCAACGAAAGGGTCAGTCATGATCTTAAACGCAAGCGCTGAAAAATGCTCATCATCGGATGGCTTCCTGTAAACAACCGTTTCATGATTATCCACGTCAATCCCTTTCACAGGAGGGATATCAACAGGTGATGGACAGTATCTTACTACTGCATCCAGAAGGGCCTGAACACCCTTGTTCTTGAATGCTGAACCGCAAAGCACAGGAATGAACTTGATGGCACAGGTGCCTTTCCTTATCGCGGCGATAATCTCCGCTTCCGTAAAATCGGTCTTGCCTTCAAGATAACGCTCCATCATGCTGTCATCCATCTCACAAGCGGCTTCGATCAGCTTTTCCCTTGCCTCTGCCGCCTGTTCCTTCAAGTCGTCCGGAATCTCCTTTTCCTTGAAGGTGGAACCGAGCACATCGTCCGATGTATAGATAACGGCTTTCATTCTTACAAGGTCAACTACACCGGAAAACGTCTCTTCGGCGCCAATCGGCAACTGGAGCGGAACAGTGTTGTGCCCCAGGCGCTCTTTGATCTCTTTTACCACCCTGGGGAAATCCGCGCCGGTACGATCCATCTTGTTAACGAACGCGATACGCGGTACGCGATATTTGTCAGCCTGCCTCCAGACCGTTTCAGACTGCGGCTCTACTCCGCCAACGGCACAAAAGACGCCTACGGCGCTGTCAAGCACGCGAAGCGATCTCTCAACTTCGATCGTAAAATCGACGTGCCCCGGAGTATCAATGATGTTTATTCGATGTTTATCCCATGAACATGTGGTAGCGGCGGAGGTTATTGTTATTCCTCTCTCCTGCTCCTGTTCCATCCAGTCCATCGTAGCGGTACCGTCATGAACCTCACCAATCTTGTGAGTTACACCGGTATAGAAAAGTATTCTTTCCGTCGTGGTGGTTTTGCCCGCGTCAATATGGGCCATGATCCCGATGTTCCGGACCTTTTCAAGCGAAATTTTTCTAGCCATCCTGATGCCCGCCTGTTACCAACGATAATGGGAGAAGGCCTTGTTCGCCTCTGCCATCTTGTGGGTATCTTCCTTTTTCTTTACCGCGGAGCCTGCATTATTGGCCGCGTCCATTATCTCACCAGCCAGCTTGGCCTTGAAATCGCGCTCCCCGCGCTTCCTGGCATTTGTCACTATCCATCGGAGGGCAAGAGCAACCTGCCTTCCGGGGCGGACTTCAACCGGCACCTGATATGTCGCGCCGCCGACCCTCCGGCTTTTCACTTCCAGGGAAGGCTTTACGTTACTTACAGCCTTCTTGAAAATCGGCATCGGATCCTTGGTAGTTTTTTCCTTCACAGTATCAAGGGCTCCGTAGAACATCCTTTCGGCTGTCGATTTCTTCCCCTGTTTCATGATCACGTTTATACATCTGGTAACCAGTGTATCGCCGAACAGCGGATCCGGCAGGATATCCCTTTTAACTACTCTTCGTCTTCTTGACATTTAATTAACCTCTGCCAACCTTTATATATGGGCTATTGCTTCTTGGCCCGTTTGGTGCCGTATTTTGAACGGCCCTGATTCCTTTTATCAACACCCTGAGTATCAAGCGTACCCCTCACAATATGATATCGAACACCGGGAAGATCCTTTACGCGCCCACCCCTCAGCAGGACAATCGCGTGCTCCTGAAGATTGTGGCCAACACCCGGTATGTATGTAGTTACCTCAAACCCGTTCGAGAGCCTTACACGGGCAACTTTTCTCATGGCGGAATTCGGTTTTTTCGGAGTTACGGTATAAACACGTGTGCATACCCCGCGCCTCTGAGGACATGCCATCAAAGCGGGACACTTGGTCTTTGTCTTTATCTTCTTTCGACCATTTCGCACAAGCTGATTTATCGTAGGCACTTACGCCCTCCCTACACAGTAAATTTATGTAAAATTACGTTTTCCAAATCGTGATACGAAATCACGAATAAAGAAGGGATAATATATCCATGAAGCGCTGATGTCAAACAATATTTCTTAATTTATTATCCCTTCGCCCAGCCGGACCGGGACCTTGGGAAAAGGCCGAAAATCCCACGATTTCCAGAAATAAAACTCCCCGCACCTTGCCATAAACCAAATGCGCGTATATATAATACATAAGATGATCCGGAGCAGAATTTCAAAAACACTATTATCAATATTTTTCGTGCCTTGGCTACTGCTGATACCGGGCATATCTACCGCCTCAAATAGCGACCTTGAGGTATCCATAGAGATAGATAAATCAACCGTGAGCGTGGATGACTACCTAACTCTTGAAGTCACGATCTCCGGAGGTGATTCCGGTTCCGTGGAAAATCCGGAAATATCCGGCATTGAGAATTTCGAAGTTCTTGGGATAGCCACCGGCACCCAAATTTCAATAATCAACATGAGCATGCACAAATCCAAAACCTTCACCTACACCCTGCAGCCGAAAAAAGCCGGAGAAAAATCGAAAATTTCCGCCACGGCTGAATATGACGGAACCAAAGCAACATCGAACAGAATTGAAGTCACTACTGTTCAGCCAAGCCAGAATCCAAGACCAAGAAGAGGCTTCAGACAGCCAAACCTTTTCGGTGACTTTTTTGGCAAACGCGACCCGTTTGGCACATTTGGAAGCAGGAATGTCAAGAAGGATGATTTCATACTTCAGTCAAATCTAAATACTTCAGAAGTCTATGTCGGCCAGGAGGTTATATACAACCTCAGCTTCTATCGCGCCTACAACATCTGGTCCAACGCGCAATACAATTTTCCCGACGCGAACGGCTTCTGGGTCGAACTGCTACCTGATGACCAAAAGATGACCACCAGGAACGAAACCATGGCGGGAAGGAACTACCTGATAAATGAAATGGCTACCCTCCTTTATCCCCTTACGGATGGAGAGAAGATAATCGAACCGGGCACGATAAAATTCCAGCCAAACGCCTTTTCACCCCCTCTCCAGCTTGAATCAAATCAGGTAAAGCTGAAAGTAAAACCGTTGCCGGAGAAGGGGAAACCCAAGGATTTCTCTGGACTGGTAGGCGATTTTGAAATCCTGCTTTCGAGCGATAAAATCACAGCGCCAGACTATGTGGAGGCAGGAAAACCGGTAACCATTGACGTGACAGTCTCAGGGAGCGGCAATATCCAATCAATACAGAAGCCCTCATTTCCAAGAAATGAAAACGGTGAGATGTATGAACCTGAAGTCATTGAAAATTTCAAAAGGACCTCTCTTGGAAGCAGTGGATCAAAGAGATTCAAGTTCATATTCGTTCCAGAAAAGGAGGGACCTATTACAATCGGCCCTTTCAAGACAAACTACTTCGACCCTAAAACCGGCGCTTACGAATATCTTTCGTCCGAACCGGTCACATTTGATGTCAAGGCTGGAGGATCACACGGCAAATCTGCCGTCCAGGCTCCTCTTTCAGGCCATGATAATGCAGCCGGAATGTCGGCAGTTTTGAGATATATAAAACCTGATATGGAGAAGCTTCATTCTCATAAAAGGGAATACTATCGAAATCCGTTCTTCTGGCTATATCCGCTTACGCTCGCAACGCTCCTTGCCTTTTTCGGAGGAAGGATCAAAAGCGGCAAACCGCTTCTCTTCCGGGATAAATGGGAATCGCTTACGCCAAGGCAAAAACTTTCAAAACGCATGGAACCAGCCGGCTTGTACGCGGAAAATGGCGATTCGGAACGCTTTTATGAAACCATTTCAGTGGCCCTTAAAAAATATCTTTCGGAAAAGCTGGATATGCCGGTATATGAACTATCAGAAGGAAATTTGAAAAACAGCCTCCCCGAATGCGAAGCGAACATCTCGCACCTCTACCGGATACTGAACGAATGTGACAATGCCAGGTTCTCGCCTGGTGAGCGGAAAAATGGAGACATGAAAAAGATCCTGGTCGAAACCGAAGAGATCGCCAATCTTCTGGATAAGAGCTTGAAATGAAGCGGATAACATTCATCACATTGGCGCTCACTTTCGCATTAGCCGCACCATCCGATAGCGGTGAAGCTCCCGCCGAAACAGTGGCCGGCGGATCGCCAAAAAAGCTGGCGGAACTCTACAACAAGGGGAATGCCGCATACAGGGATGGCGGATACGATACGGCCGTAAACCTTTACACAAGGATAGCGGAAGAAGCCGGAGTATTTGACCCCTCCCTTTATTACAACCTGGCGAACGCTCACATGAAGAGGGGAGAGATCGGCAAGTCGATCCTTTATTACAGGAGAGCGCTGGAAATAGATCCAAGGGACGCCGATATCATAGCCAACCTTGAATACGCCAGAACCCTGCGGGAAGACAGAATTGACGAGGAAAGCTCCCCTGCCGCCACAGGAAAGATCTCAAAAATCATCCCCAGACTAACTTTGAATGAATATGCCGGCATTGAACTGGTTCTGTTCACGGTATTCTCTATTCTCATTTTTACCGTAACTGCCATTAAACTTGATAACACTGCACTTTTGATCAAACTGAAAAAATTGTCTCTAATATTCGGGATACTCCTTGTTGCCCAAACCCTGCTTTTAGGCGCAAGAACTTCAACATACATCAGCAGGGAAGATGCGGTTATCCTCGAAAAAACCGTTTCGGTCTTTTCGGCCCCATCGGCAGGAGCTGAAAAGCTCTTCGATTTACATGAGGGGACCGAAGTCTCAATCCTTCAGAGCGATAACGACTTCCTGGAAATAACTCTCCCGACCGGATGGAAGGGGTGGATACATCATATGACACTTGAATTAATCTGAAATTTCGAAAAAACTTTCATAAATCTCCCCCTGGATTTCTTTTCATAATATTATACATTTTCATCTCCGCTTTTGATGTTACATATGGTAAATTATCGTTACATGATTATTAAAGAAAACAATCAATTAAACAGGCTTGAATCAAGGCGAATCGCCATTCAAAAGCTGGAGGACCTGCCAACTATCTCCTTGGTTTTGCAGAAGGTATTGGAAATAGTTAACAGTGATAAAGCCTCTGCAAACGATTTGGCGAAACTTGTATCTCATGATCAATCCCTTATGTCTATCATCCTCAAGCTTGTTAATTCCGCGTTTTTTGGCCACATGAGAAAAATCTCCTCGATACATCAGGCAACAGTAATACTTGGTTTCAATACGGTAAAGAGCATCGCACTTGGAGCCACACTCTTCCAGCCGGACAAATCGGGGAAAGGGGGGGACAGCATCGATCGAAAAGCTCTCTGGCTTCACTCACTGGCAACCGCTCAAACATCAAAGTTTCTGGCCCAGATCGTTTCATACCCTGATCCCGATGAAGCATACATTGGCGGGTTGTTGCACGACCTGGGCAAAGTGGTTTTGGATATAACATTCCCAATAGAATTCCAAGAGGCATACCAGCACACCAAAAAAGAAAATAAACCTATCATTGACCTTGAACAAGAAAAAATCGGAATAGATCACGCTGAGGCTGGCTATATACTTCTGAACAAGTGGCAATTACCGGTCGCGGTCGCTGAAGGGATACGGTTTCACCACTCCCCCGATAAAGCAAAAATAACTTCGAAGAATCTCGCGTCTATAATAAACGTCTCCAATCACATTTCCGCAATACTTGGATTCAGCATCGGCATAAATAATACGCCCAGTGAACTCGATGAGGGGGCTGTAGAATGCCTGAAACTTAAAGAATCTCACATTGAAAGAATTATCGTTGAAATGGAAGAGAAGAAGGACGAAATAGTAAAGTTCGGGACAGCATAATGATTGAAGAAAAAAAGGAAAATATCCAAATATTGAGAGAGCGGCTGAAGACAGCTCTCCGCGAGAGGAAAATCTATTCGGAAGCGCTTTCCGAATCAAACAGACGTTTCAACACGATGATAAAGGAGATGTCCATTCTGCGGAGGGTCACCGAATCGATTTCGGCATCCATTAATAAAAGGAGCGTATGTGAAAGCCTGGTGGAGATAATAATCTCGGAAACAGCCGCTGAAAACTGCTCGCTTATGCTTCTTTCAAACGACAGGCAACATCTGATCCTGACCGCAGCCATGAGCCAGTCGGACAGCAAACCTGCCTACTTTTCCCCTGAAGATTCACCACGAATAATGAGAGTCGGCGAAGGGATTGCCGGAAACGTTGCTCTAAGCAACAGCGAACAATTTGTTGTCGATACCGGGAATTCCGAATTGTTCATGCATTTCCCAGACGGCAGAGAGGACATAAACTCCCTATACTGCCTCCCTATCTCTGGCAAGCAGGGACTCTTGGGGGTGCTAAACCTCAGTCATCCCTACACCGGATCTCTCCTTTGGGAGAATAAGAAGGTGCTTGAGATCGTCACGCGCGAAACGGCGCTTGCCCTTTCCAATATCCAGATTTTTTACGACATAAGAGAATTCACTGGAAAGCTTGAGCAGGCCGGAGAAGATGCCGCTCTTGCCGCAAAGATGACCGCGCTAAGCGATCTGGCAGGGGGTCTGGCCCACGAGATAAACAATCCCATCGCCATAATACATGGCAACGCTGAAGACATGCTGGAAAGGATAGAATCCGATGATGTGCCGGATGCCGACACTACCAAGGAAACGCTGCAAACGATTATAGATTCAGCCAAGCGCTGCTCTTCCATTATCGAAAGCATACTTGAGTTTGCGAAACCTGTTCCTCATTCATTCAAGGAATGCTCAGTCGATGAGATAGTGTCCAGCAGCTTGAATAAATACCAATCAAGTGGAAATGGAGAAAAAGTCGAAATTTCAGTCAATGGTAACGGTCTTGGGTCGAACATAACCACAAGCCCTGTCCATCTGTCGCGCGTGCTTATTAATCTGCTTGATAACGCGATTGAAGCGTCCAAGCATGGATCAAAAAGAGAAAAAGTGGAATTAGCTGTTGAAAAACGCGACCAAACTATTATTTTCAGCATTACGGATTATGGAAGAGGGATTCCAAAGGAGAATTTCTCAAAGATATTCAATCCGTTCTTTACCACGAAAGAGCCAGGCAAGGGGCCGGGCATGGGACTTACAATCTCATACCTGCTGACGAGAAAATTAGGCGGGAATATTTTTGCGAATTCGGATACCGGAAAAACTACTTTTACGGTATCCTTGCCATTATAGTGTGAGGAGAAAGGGAGATAAATGACGGACAAGATCAGGCTATTGATTGTTGATGACGAGGAGATGTTCAGAAAACTTCTTCTTGAACGATTTTCGAAACAGGAATTCGAAACTACCGGATGCGCCAGCGCCGAAGAAGCGCTCGACGTAATTACAAAAAAGGAATTCGATGTAGGCATTTTCGACATGAGGATGCCGGGGATGGACGGAATCGACCTGTTCAAGACAATCCGGAAATCGCATCCGCATTTCGAAACAATAATCCTTACAGGGGCCGCGTCTGTCGACACCGCGATCGAAGCGCTGAAACATGGCGCATACGATTACCTTACCAAACCCTGCAAGCTCTTTGAGCTTGAGCTGATAGTTCATAAGGCGTACGAAAAGAAAATGCTCTCGTTCGAAAATACAAGGCTGAGAAATTCGATTACCGCTGAAAACCGCAACTACAAGATCATCGGTGACAGTGAAAAAACCCAGGAGCTGAAAAAGCTCGCCGAAAGAGTGGCGTCGTCACGCGCTCCGATATTGATTACAGGAGAATCAGGCGTGGGGAAAGAGTATCTCGCAAGGTGCATACACCAGATGGGCAAATCAAAGGATTCGCCGTTCATATCCGTAAGCTGTGGCTCACAGCCTCACGGCATCCTTGAAAACCAGCTCTTCGGCCACGAAAAGGATGCATTCGCCGATGCGGTCAGCGCAAAAACAGGGTGGCTTCAGCTTGCCGAAGGGGGGACGATCTTTCTTAATGATATTGAGGAGATCCACCAGTCGACGCAGGTGAAACTGAACCATTACCTCGAGACAGGCGCCTTCCAGATGGTCGGGGGCCATTCAGACATTCGTTCAAATGTCAGAATCATCGCCGCCACTGAAAATGTGCTTCGGGATATGGTACTGAAAAAGAATTTCAGGGAAGACCTTTATTACAAACTTAGCGTTATAACGATCGAAGTCCCCCCCCTGCGTGACAGGAAGGAAGATATACCAAGCATAATCGAAATGTCCCTTCAGCATAAACAGGATATGGGGAACGGAAAAAAATTCTCGAACAAGGCTATCAACGCAATGCTTAAATACGATTGGCCCGGCAACATAAGGGAACTTATCGCCGTTGTTGAGAGGGCAACAATGGTCGCGAGCAAAAGGACTATTCAGGCCAAGGATATTCCGCTTTCAATCGAAAACAAGACGAAGAAAAACAAGCTCCGCCATCTCCTTTCCCTGAGCGATATAGAGAAAGAACACATCCTGTATGTGCTGAACGCAACCGGCGGAAATATCTCGCGGGCCGCTAGAATTCTCGGTATAAGCAGGCCTAAACTGTACAGAAAAATAGAGCAATATAAAGCGGGGGTCTGAAGCAACTGTCAATTCCGCTATTACGGCAATGAACCGATACCGGGATTGACACCTATGCCTTTACGCAGTCTACATACCAGAGGCAGTTTGTCCTCTGGCAATTATAGCCGACATCCCGCCTGAAACAGTCTTCGTTCCCTTCGGCAAGTTGTATAGTCCTGATCAGATCATCTTTCTTCGTGAATTTTGACACTGACTGAATACCAAGCGTCTTCGCGAACTCCCTGATCTCTTCCATTTTCATAAAAACCACCCGGAGAAATGTTTAAAAACAAAAGGGCAGAGCAATGCAGGGTGACTCGTCGTAAACTACCCTTTGTACCATTGTACAGCATAAGCAGGAATAAGGCCCTATTTCAATTTCCACTACTTCCTCAGGATTTACTGCCGTGTTCCACGGTGATAACAACATGCCCCTTCTTGTGCCCTTTGTCGACGTATCGATGAGCCTCGACAATCTGATCCAACGAATAACGTCTATCTATGACAGGTTTGATCTTTCCCAGCTCAACTAGCTCTGAGAGGAAAATCAGATCTTCGCCTTTCAAGCCTGTTGAAGATTTTTCAGAAAGATATACACCTTTTATTTTTAACGATCTTTTACATAATGAACGCGAAATCTTGCCTACCGAATCAAATACAACATCATAGATTTCACCATTATTGGTAAAATCCTCTTTTGTGTAATCGATGACCTTTTCCGCTCCCAAAGATTTTACCAATTCCAAATTTGAAGTACTGCATACTCCCGTAACATTGGCCCCAAGATACCTGGCAAGTTGTACAGCGTAAGTCCCCAAGCTCCCAGAAGCACCATAGACAAGGACCTTTTGACCACTCTGGATATTCGCTTTTCCAAGTATGCTCACGACTGTAAGCCCTCCGGCAGGAATAGCGGCAGCTTCCTCAAAAGTAATATTGGGTGGCTTTAATGCAATCAAACCATTCCTTAGCGCCCCACCATCTTCACGCATACATTTGTACTCGGCATAAGCGCCAAATCCGAAACCAGTAAAGGCAAATACCTGATCGCCTATCTTGAATCGTTTAACCTCTTCACCAACTGCTTCAACTTCTCCTGCCAGCTCCATCCCTAATATCTTTACTCTTTTGGGCCTTAGGAGGCCATTAAAAAGCCTCGCAACAAACGGCTCAGGCTTTCGCATTCTTGTGTCGCCTCGATGTGCCGTTGTAGCGAAAATTTTGATGAGTATTTCATTCTTCTTAGGTGTGGGTTTTTCTATCTCTTTTATATGGAGAACCTCAGGTAGCCCGTATCTTTCATATACAATCGCTTTCATGAATACCTTTCCTATGGACTACTTCACAAATTAAGACCCCTCGACTGATAATATCTTACGCCAGAACAGAAGATTATCCGAATGAAGAGCAGAATATATACAAAATGAATTGAAACCAAAAACAGACCTCCCTCGACAGGCTCGGGACACCATTTGACGTATTTCAGTCCACCAACACACACAAACACCCATGGCCCGCCATGAGCAAACCACGCGCAAAGCGTGGGGTGTGTCTAATGATGGAGGCGAGGGGAGCAGGTCACTCTCGCGTTGCTCCTGCAACGCTCGCTCGACCCCGATTCGCCGACTAAACAGACTTCCTGTCTGTTTGCGCTCCCTCTTCGGTCGCGCCGTCGGCTCACTTTCAACTCCCAAAACAATACAAAAAAACAGAAAGCCCGGATGGGCTTTTGTTTTTTTGGTGGAGGCGAGGGGAGTAGGTCACTCTCGCGTTGCTCCTGCAACGCTCGCTCGACCCCGATTCGCCGACTAAACAGACTTCCTGTCTGTTTGCGCTCCCTCTTCGGTCGCGCCGTCGGCTCACTTTCGACTCCCAAAACAATACAAAAAAACAGAAAGCCCGGATGGGCTTTTGTTTTTTTGGTGGAGGCGAGGGGAGTCGAACCCCTGTCCGAAAACCTTCTCACGGAGAGACTACATGCTTAGTCTTTAATTGTTTTCTCGCATTCATCGTGCCTAAAGACAGGTCGTCTCAAATGCCAGCAACTAAAATCTCGCCCCCTGCCAAGTTGCCTGACAGGGAACCATCCCGAATTTGTATAACATCCTTTGCGGCGCCTCGGGAGGGCTACACAAAGAACGTAGCCGGCTTAAATTAAGCGGCTAAAGCGTAATCAAAATCGTTGGCGATTATGATTTTTTCCACATTTTTACGAGGCGTGGACCTCGACATGCCTCTTCCGGGATACGAATTCCCGTCGAAACCGTTACGCCCCCGGTTTCTTTGTCTCTACAAGTATAATAGCATAACGTTAGAAAACCGAACATAAAGGAGGACTATTAATGAACACTGGATACGGATTCTCGAAAACCGTCAAAATGACCTTCGCCGATGCCGAGGCAAAAGTGCGCAACACCCTGAAAGAACGTGGCTTCGGGATACTGACCGAGGTCGATGTAAAGAAAACTCTCAAGGAGAAAATTAACGCCGAATTCATGCCATACAAGATCCTCGGTGCCTGCAACCCCCCGTTCGCGCATAAGTCATTAAACGCTGAGAGGGAAATCGGGCTCATGATGCCGTGCAACGTGATCGTCTATGAGGACGAAAAAGGGGTACACGTCAGCGCCGTTGACCCGAAGGCTGCCATGGGGATGATAAAGAATCCTGAACTCGAAAAGGTTGCCGGTGAAGTAAGCGCGAAGCTGAAAGAGGCTATCGAAGCGGTCTGATCAACATAATAAATCCTTCCCTTTTATACAGGAAGGTGTCACCCGCTATTGCGGGGGGCGGAAGGGTTATCCTTTAATGAGAACCACCCCTGCGCCCCTCCTTGCGCTTCGCAAGGAGGGGATCAATTGGATATATAGCACTTTCCGGCCAATATGCTCGCCAACATACATGCATTCCTAAATAAAAAGGTTTTACCCTTGATACGGAAGCTAGGCTACTTCCCCGCCTCCTAATCTTACAAAAGGCCAGGGTAGCTGATTCGTCCCTTGGGGGATGCGGGAAGAAGAGAACTACCGAGAAATCGGCGGGGGCGTTACCTTGCCGAGAACGGCGCCGCTCTTTGCGCCAGTGACGCGGGGAAGATTGCCCGACAACCCTTCAAGCGTGCGATGCGCCAGTATCGCCATCAGCACCGCTTCAACCGACTTTTCACCGATGCCGTAATCCGCCGTCGTCGCCACGCTGCCCCTGTCGCCTAGCGCCCTCCGCAACTCTTCCATCACAGCCTTGTTGAACGCGCCGCCGCCGCACACAATCCAGCGCACCTCGTAGAACGGCTGAAAAAATTTCAACGCCTGCCTAACCGCCGAATGCGCCGTTACAGCGGAAAGTGTTCGCAGAAAATCGGACTCCTTCACCTTGCGAAATTTTTTCAGCAACTCCTCAAAGTACGCTTCGCCAAAAATCTCCTTGCCGGTAGACTTCGGCGGCTTCTTTCTGAAGAACGGATGGGACATGCAGTGATCGAACATCCCCTCATCGACCTCCCCCTTCAGGGCTCTCTTTCCGTCCTTATCATACGCGTCGCTCCCTTTGCTGAAATGCGCGGTCGCAAGATCGAGTAGGGAGTTCGCCGGGCCGGTATCGAATCCCCAAACCTTCTCCATCTCCCCTTTCACCGGCAGATATGTGACGTTGCTTATCCCGCCAAGATTATGGATTATCCTCGCTTCGCTCTCACTCCTGAAAAGAATATAGTGCGCCATCGGCGACAGCGGCGCCCCCTCCCCCCCCGCGGCAATATCCGCGGTGCGAAAATCGGAAACAACTGTCCGTCCGGTCAAAGCCGCTATCTCCGCCGACTCCCCTATCTGGAGGGTTGACGAAATATTCCCTTTTGCGTTTCCAGGCTGGTGGCGTATCGTCTGCCCGTGTGAGCCGATGAAATCGACATCTTCAAGCGGTATTCCGTTCTTCCCGCAAAGCTCCAGCGCCGCCTTGCCGAACAGTTTCCCCAGCTCCGCGTTGAGACTGCATATCAGCTCCGCCGGGCCGTCCGGCCTCGATACACGGGCGATATCATCGCGAATCTTTTTCGGGTACGGGAGGAATCCGCTTGCTTTAAGTTCGATCCCCCCTTTGTGGAACCGGACGAGCGCGCTGTCAATTCCGTCGCCGGATGTACCGGACATGAGCCCTATTCCAAATTTTTCGGTCATAACGGATTAAGATTATCACAAAAGAAAACCGTAACCCCCCTCTTTTACTCACACTCAAATGCCGATACATATCGAAGAGATTTATACTTAGGAAAATAGACGCAAAAACCAACACGAAAGGGTGTGCTAGAATTTGAAAATGTCATCAACTAGAGTTTTGCTTGTAGCACCCGCTGGCGATCTGGCGCACATACTAACCCCCGATCTCGGGATAGGATTCGTCGCCTCCGCGCTCCGTCATGCCGGTTACCAGGTCGATTTCATCGATATAAAGCGCGACAGGATATCAAATGAAAAACTTGCCGAGACCATAAGGAAGAACGATTATCTGATGGTCGGCGTGAAAGCCTTTTCTCCGTTTCTCCCCGAGGTGAACATGGTGATAGATACTATCAAGGAAGCGTCCCCCGGAATAAAAGTGATCCTCGGCGGCCCCCACCCGACATACGCATGGGACAAGGCGCTGAAGTCGTGCCCGAACGCGGATATCGGCATCATCGGCGAAGGGGAGATACCTGTAGTGAAAATTGCGGATGCCATACGCGCCGGGAAGGGTTTCGAAGGTATCGAATCCATTTCATACAAGGACGGAGATGAAATAAAAGCGAGCAGGCCAAGCGGTAACTTTCAAAGCCTGGAGAACCTCCCTATTCCGGCGTGGGATCTTATGGATCCCCGCCTATATCTCGATTACGAAAACTTCTGGTACTTCAGCAAAGGGGAAACAGTTGCCAATATCTCTATCAGCAGGGGGTGCCCTTTCTCCTGCGCGTTCTGCTCCGACTTCATGAACTACGGCAAGAAGGTGCGCTACAGGAACATGAAGCACGTCATCGAGGAGATACAGAGACTGCAGGAGTATTACGGCGTTGATGAACTCCACATCACCGATTCGATCTTCACCGTGAACAGGAAATACGCATACGAATTCTGCGAGACACTTATACGGAAAAGGATAAAGATACACTGGGCGACGATCGACGGGACACGGCTCGATACGCTTGATGCTCCCCTGCTCCGCGCGATGGAGGAGTCGGGCTGTTACGGCACGTCGGTCGGCATAGAGAGCGGTTCCGAAAGAATCCTCGAATTCATGAAAAAGGGGATCACAAAAGAAAAGATAGAAGAGAAGGTACACCTGATAAAGGATACTACCAATTTCCTCGTGCAGGGGTACTTCATTCTCGGATATCCGACCGAAACACTGGAGACGATGAACGAGACCATAGATTTCGCGGTGAAGCTTCCGCTGGACATGGCGGCCTTCTCCCCTTTCCGTCTCACACCCGGGACGGAGATAGCGCACTATCTCGAACAGCACGAGCCTGAATCGGCCCCCGACTGGAGCGGACAGACGATGGAGAGAATACGCTACTTCCCGAAGGGGGTCACGCCTGAAGAGATGAAAGCCATTCACAAGAAGGCGTACCGCGCCTTCTACTTCCGCCCCCACATGGTTTGGAAATACCTGAAATTCGCCAAGGGGAAAAAACAGTTCAAGATACTCGCCAGCAAAATGAAAAAGAGAATTTTCGGCTAGAACCCTTTAACTGACTGGAAGAGCACGAAGAGAAAACAGAGGATAAAGCCGATAACCGGCTCCCCTTTCCGTCCACACGTACGTGCCGCTTGAGGAGTGGCGTATATATTTAGTATCGTGCGGCGATGAAGCATGTACCGCGCACCGTTTTCACACTCGGCCTGGTAAGCCTCTTTACAGACATATCCGCCGAGATGATCTACCCGCTTCTTCCGCTCTTCCTCACGTCGGTACTGGGAGCGGGGGCGGCCGCCATCGGTATCATCGAAGGTGTAGCCGAAGCCACAGCATCCCTCCTGAAGGTCTTTTCGGGGATATGGTCCGACAGGGTGCAGAAGAGAAAACCGCTCATCCTTGCGGGATACGGACTAGCGGGAGCCGTAAGACCGCTGATCGCTTTCGCCTCCACATGGTTCGCTGTCCTGATGCTCCGGTTTTTCGACAGGATAGGGAAAGGGATAAGGACATCCCCGCGCGACGCGCTGATAGCCGACGTTACCCATCCCGAATCGAGGGGGAGCGCGTACGGCATCCAGCGCGCAATGGATCACTCGGGGGCCGTCATCGGGCCGCTTATCGCCAGCGCGATCCTTACCTTCACCGCAATAGAGATGAGAAGCGTATTCCTCCTTGCCGCGATCCCCGCCGCGATATCCTTCCTCATCCTCCTTTTCGGCGTGAAGGAAGAAGCGGTGCACAATGACCGGCAAAAAATTAATTCAGACAGCTTTTTCCAGTGGCGAAGTTTCAGCAAGGACTTCAAGCGCCTCCTTGCGGCAATACTGATATTCACTCTCGGAAACTCCACGGACGCGTTCCTCCTTCTCCGCCTGTACGAATCGGGCGTTCAATCCGGTTACATAGCGGTGCTCTGGTCGGCGCATCATGTCGTGAAAGCAGTCACCACCTATTACGGAGGGCTTTATACCGACAGGCTGGGACGGCGTTTCATGATACTGGCCGGGTGGCTTATCTACACTCTGGTCTATTTCGGATTCGCAGTAACCGATTCACCGACCGGGCTGATACTCATCTTTCTTTCATACGGCATTTATTTCGGGTTTACGGAACCGTCGCAAAGGGCGCTGGTGGCGGACCTTGTCCCAGCGCACCTGAGGGGGACGGCATTCGGGTATTACCACTTGACTGTCGGCATTGGAGCGTTGCCTGCGAGCGTGATGTTCGGCCTTATCTGGCAGACGTGGGGCGCTCCGTCGGCGTTCCTTACAGGCTCATGCCTTGCGCTTGTCGCCTGCGGAATGCTGATGTTCGTCCATAAAGCCGACACCTGATGTCGGAAGCGATCACTTCACCATGAGGTCGCGCAGGTTGGCGAAACGCCGTATCTCCTGCAGTGTCGTCGTGCCGGCCCTGAGACGTTTCAGCACGATGAACCCTAGCTTGATGAAATTCATTACCCACGCAAAACCTACAAGGGGCGCAGGGAACTTCTTAAGCAACCATGATTTCGAAAGGAGTTTTATGAACGGCTTCGGCACGAAATCCTTTGTTAACAGCGATATCAGCGCGAGCCAGAACCTGTCTTCAGCCGACCTCTTATAGGTTAACGAAACCTCCCACTGGAAGAGGGAGTTGTCGGCATAACCTTCCACATCCTCCGTCTTTATATACCCCTCTTCCAATAGCTGTTTCGTAAGAGGGGTTTTCGGCATGTGAGTAAGGGATACGACGATCAGCGAATAGGGTCGCGGCACCTGGAGCATGAACTCGAAATTCTTCCTCTTGTCCTCGCTTGTCTCCAGGGGATTGTCAATTATCAGGTCATAATTGCTATTCACGCCGTGTCGGGTCAATATGCGAGTGGCATTAAGAACCTTTTCGTTCGACAGCCTTCGTCCGTAAAGGTCGTTCGATACCCTTTCAGAGCCGCTTTGAATCCCCATATCAACCGTGTACATACCGGCTGAAACCAGCTTCGCCACGAGATTATCGTTTATATGATGAGGATGCAGGAACGCGTCAAACGGGACGCCAACCTGTCGCCCGTATTTCTCAACGAATTCCTCTGTCCATTTTTTATTCGTCGCAAAAAGCTCGTCATAAAACTTGACGCGCCTTACATCCATGATCTTCTGCGCCGCCTTTATCTCGGAAATAATTCTATCAATGTTGCCAAGCCTGATGTATTTGGAATTCGCCTTAGGGAAAAACGAATTCATGCAGAAATTGCAGGCATGGGGACATCCGCGCGAGCCGACCATCGACAGCGAAGTATCGTTAAGAATAGGATCGCCCTTTATAACTTCCCCGCCGCGTGTATGGTACTTCCCCGGCGCGTCATAGTGGATTATCGGGAGATCGTTGATATCGACCCACTCAGTCATCCCGTTTTTTATAATGCCGCCGTCCGGCTTTTTCAACCAAAGACCCTGTATACCTGTGATGTCGCTCCCCTCTTCAAGCCCTTTCATGAAACTCAGGAGAGCCTTCTCCCCGTCACCGACGCAAGCCGCGTCCGCGTACTCCATTGTTTCATCGGGGCAGGAGGTCGGATCGATGGAACCGCAGATGACAGGCACGCCAAGCTCCTCGCGGATGACGGGCGCTATCAGCTTCGCCAGCTTCCTGTATGACGATGTGACCGACAGGCCGACAAAGTCGACCTTGTGTTCCCTGAACAGGTTGATGACATTCTTGAGTTCGTGCGGCTTCGGATAGCGGAAGTAGTTCCTCTTCAAATCCTCGTAAAAGAGCTCCACACACTCGTAGCCCGCATTCCGAAACGTAGCGCCAAGGTTTCGTATCCCGAGCGATTCATAGCAGAACAGGGCCATAAGGCCGATAACCGGTTTTTTCCCGTGAAGATTCAATTCCAGGAATGATGGTGCGTTTTTATGTGACATGCTACTTGGCATAATCGGCAATTATCGCAAAAACTGAAGTAAAAGGCCGCATTGCCTCAATTATTAAATTCAATTTGCTTTTCCTCATTTAACGATGATATCCCTCAAATTGGCATGCCTTCTTATCTCCTGGAAAGTAATGGTACCAAGGCGGAGTCTTTTTAGCACCATAAGCGAGAGTTTAACGATATTCGCTGTCCATGCGAAAAAGATAAGCGGAGCGGGAAACATTTTCAGCAATCCGATCTTCGACAGCATCTTGATGAATGGTTTGGGGATGAAATCCTTCGTAAGAAGAGAAATAAGCGCAAGCCAGAACCTCTCTTCAGCAGGCCTGTTATGCGTAAGTGAAACTTCCCACTGGTAAAGAGTATGGTCGTTTCTCCCTTCCACATCGTCTTCAGTGATATACCCATCATCCAGAAGTTTTTTCGTGAGTGCTGTTCCGGGAAGATGCGCAACGGAAAAGATGAATAGCGTAAACGGCCTCGGTATCTGGTAAAGAAATTCGAAGTTGGCCTTTCTGTCTTCCGGTGTCTCCAGCGGGTTATCGATAAGGAGGTCATAATTCGCGGTAACGCCGCTTCTGTTTATTACCTTTATCGACTCAAGCACACGTTCATTCGATATGCCTCTCCCATACACCTCATTCGCCATCCTCTCCGATCCGCTCTCGATCCCCATTGAAATTATCGAAGCCCCGGCGGAAACAAGTTTTTGCATTAATGGTTCGCTTACATGGTGAGGATGAAGAAAGGCGTCGAACGGAAGGTTAATTTCCGCCCGGTATTTCTCCACGAACTCATCCGTCCATTTTTTATTGGTGGCGAAAAGCTCGTCGTAAAACTTTATCCGCCTGACGTCCATGTATCTCTGCGCCATCTTTATCTCTGCAATGACGTTGTCGACTTTTCTCATCCGCAGGAAACCTTTCGAAGACTCCACGAAAATCGGATTCGAGCAGAACGAACAGCTGTGGGGGCACCCTCTCGCCGAGATGACGGTAAGCACCGGATCCTTTATCATCGGATCGCCTGGAAATACCTCCCCGCCACGAGTATGGAACTTGCCCGGCACGTTATACTCCGGGTCGGGGGTCACATTAACGTCAACCCACCCGGCCCATCCGTTATCAACGATGGAACCGTCCTCTCTCCTTAACCATATTCCGCTGATATTGCCCGCTCCCTCACCCCTCTCCATAGCTTTTAGCAGGGAGACGATGGCGACTTCTCCATCGCCGACACAAACCGCGTCAGCCGATTCCAATGAATCCTCGGGGCATATCGTTGGGTGCATTGAGCCCCAAATGACAGGTATTCCAAGCTCCTCCCTGATGGCTTCGGATAGGAGCGCCGCCATCTTCCTGTAGGACGAGCGCACCGATATCCCGACAATGTCCACCCCTTCGTTGCGCAAAAGGTTTACGAACGGCATCAACTCGTGGCGTTCCGGATAGCGGAAAAAATTTCTTTTTGCGTCCTCGAAATATATTTCAAGGCACCTGTATCCGGCCTTGCGTACAGCCGCGCCGAGGTAGCGCACCGCGAGCGATTCATAACCGTAAAGATTCATGAATGCAATCACAGGCTTTTGGTTTTTTGGCCTGTACTTTTCGAGCGGAACGAATCCCGTATCTGTACCGGTGCGGTTTTCGGCAAGACTACCGGTCATGACTGGTTTCCTTTATAGACATCTTTCCTTCTTCTGCTTGATTTCAGGATTAAAAAAAGTGTACCCGGAGCCATCTTAACATTATTTTCAGTTTCATTATGGAGTTCAGCTCCATCATAATTTTCATTATGACCTTTGGCCTAAGGAAGAAACGCCTGTGCGCTTTCTGCTTTATGGCGTTCAGTTTCCTTACCGGCAGGCTGTGCATCGGCGAAGTCCCTTCTACCGCCTTGTGCTCGGACCACTGGTAGAGATTCGGCAGGTTTCTGATGACGTTCCAGTATTCCGGATGTTCACGTAAAAGCTCCTCCGAATCGGAAGTCCCCGGAAGAAATACGTAAACTGAAAACGATGCGAGGTCTATCGGCAGTTCGGTCGCAAAGCGTACAGTCTCCTCCATCTCTTCTTCCGTCTCGGTGGGGAAACCGATTATGAAAAAGCCGAGAATCTTTATTTTCGTATTCTCCTTTACTATCCCGATCTGACGCATGATCTTTTCGCGCGTCAGCCCCTTCCCGACCTTCTTGAGTATCCTGTCACTCCCAGACTCGATGCCGACCGCTATGTAGCGGCAACCTGCCTTATACATGAGCGAGATTGTCTCAGCATCTACGCCGTTCAGATGGAGACCCTGCGGACAGCTCCACTCTACCTCTATCTTCTCGTCGATTATTCTCCTGCAAAGCTCCGCGGTGTACTCCCTGTTCGTGAGGAAGTTGTCGTCCACGAATTCGATAGACCTCACGCCGTATTCGCCCACGAGCATCTTCATCTCTTTTATGATGTTGTCTATCTTCCTGAAGCGAACCTTCCTACCGAGGAACTTGAAGCTGCTGCAGAACGAACACCTGAAAGGGCATCCCCTGCTCGATACTATATGCGCCACCGGCCAGCCGGTCGTATAAAACGAGTATGGTTCGCGCGACGAATAATCGCCCGGTTTCACAAGCGACCAATCGGGGAGACCGTGGAAATCCATGTCGACCTCGAAATCCGGCTCGTTGTGAAAAATCCGCTCGCCGTCGCGCCATATGAGACCGAACACCTCTTCCTTGCCGGGCTTGCCGCTAGCGATATTCCTTACGAACATCGGAAACGACCGGATCGCCTCTCCGGCAATACCGTAGTCGAGATCCGGGAGATCCTCCATAACCTCTTCCGGAGCAAGTACCGAAACATGCGGCCCCCCCGCCAGCGTGATGGTTTCAGGAGAGCGTTGCTTTACATGTTTAATGCACTCGGCGGCGGAAGCGAGATGAAGGCTGAAAATCTTGAAGCCTACGATGTCGAACGGCTCCCTTTCGTATATGAAATCCCTGAAATCACTTACGGAGTAATTCCTGTTAATGCAGTCGAGCACTTCTATTTCGTACCTAATGCCGTAAGGAGCGAGTGAACGGAGCGAACCGGCCAGGTAGGCTACAGCCAGCTCGGGGGACCATTGGGCCATTGCCGGGGCTGGCGGTATTACCAGCAGTATCCTTTTAATGCCATAGGTGGGGCTTGAACCTGCAGTCGGAGAGCTACTTGGATAAATTCTACCTGCTTCTACGGTCATGCACTCTCCAATAATCCCAAATAATGGCAACTCTCAAGAACTGAAAATGTGAAAGGACACAATTTCCCGAACATATAGATTCTAGCAGAATACAGATATTCCAGCGCTAGAACTACTGATAACAGTAACATAATCGGCCTGTTACAGAAAAAACTATAGGCAAACGCTGAATTTTGTCGCATTTATTTACATTTATATTTTCGGATACTTTTTAACAGCATATGACACGTTTTCGTATCACATGCGAAAAAACATGTAGTCCCTTGGTTTTTTTGGATATTATTGGAATGATCAAATTGTCTGCGGTATTTATAATGCAGTACAACCTCTATAAAGAACGAACTCGTTTCATCTATATTATTGAATTTGTGGCCTAAACCTAAACAATGACCCAATGGCATGTACTTTGCATAAATATGTGAGTGAAACGATGCAATGTCGTTTCAAGATAACCCTCTAACCTCCCCTTAGAGATTTGGGAGGCGTCCCCCCGACGCCTCCCTTTTTTTTTATGAAAATTTACTATTCCTGATTTTCGACATACTTTTTACATCTCGTGCCGATATATAAATTTTGGCGTTATCGTCTAATATAGAGAGTAGAACAAATTCATTGTGATTTTTTAGGCAACCTTTTAAAAGTGGAGCATTAGAGATGGGCCCCGGAGAGAGTGGCGTTGCTACGGCGGATATTTTGGAAGAACATCTCGATAAAAAAATACGCCTCTTCATTTTCGATAAAAGCACCCTTTCCCAATCTGAAAACTTTCTTCGAGCTCTGAAATTCAACAACGTGGAGGTCTCACCCGTTCCTGCATCGTATATAAGCGCGATCCAGCAACTTTATCTTCTTTTAAAAAAAGATGACGACTTGATACTGGTAAACCCGCCACTAACGGTTGTCAATGGTAAAACGAAAATCAAAAAGGATATTACCGAATATTTTTCCGAGTTGAAACGCCTCGTCCACCAGAAATCTAAGTCCGATTCCATAGAGCTTCTTTCAAAGTGCGTTCCGATCTTTCCAGAGGCAAACATGCTTCAGATAAGGGAAAAACTGCTTCTTTCACTTGCGGAATTCGGGATTACCGGCGCATTCATACTCAAACAGCAGGAATCCCTAATAGGCCTAAGCCAGGCCGCGCAGAAAGAGAAAAAGGCAGAATTAATGGCGGAACGTTTCAACGAGATCAGGACATACCTGATAGATCACTTTTCCACAAATCCAGACGACGCCATAAAGAACATCAGGCTCAAGATGGATGAGAAGGAACTTACCAGGAAAAAGAAGGAATCCCAGAAGTGGATGAGCCAGGCCGAAGAGTATAAAAAGACAAAAAATTATGAAGAGGCCATAAACTGCTACAAAAAGGCGATTGACGCATATCCAAAGGATCCGGCAGCTTACATGGAAAGCGGCAAGACCTATGTGAGGATACAGAAATATTCCCGCGCCCTGGAACGATTTAAGCAGGCAAGCGAAATATCCGAAGATTTGCCAACACCAAACCAGGAGATAGGCAACCTTAGAATTACACAAGCCAGGGAGATGATCGCAAAAGGGGCCAATCCTGAAAATCCACAGGTAAAAGAACTTCTAAGAGATGCTATCGATAATT
>Ga0224496_10000088_pt1 | contig 67212 bp, 68 predicted proteins | sample SF_Jul11_sed_USG_2_FD_168127 | JGI IMG/M metagenome (GOLD analysis project Ga0224496, IMG submission 168127) | Sediment microbial communities from San Francisco Bay, California, United States - SF_Jul11_sed_USGS_8_1 | ecosystem: Environmental > Aquatic > Marine > Sediment | place: USA...
CTTGTATTCCACTTTACCTTCGGCCAGGCCGCGATCACCGATCACCACACGATGTGGAATGCCGATCAGGTCAAGATCGGCGAGCATAGAACCGAGACGTGCATTTTGATCGTAGAGCAGTACGTCCAGTCCGGCAGCGGTAAGTTCGTCGTGAAGTTTAATCGCGGCTTCGCGTACTGCATCCGATTTCTGGAAATTGATCGGGGCGATAGCCACATCAAAAGGTGCAATGCTCTGTGGCCAGATGATGCCGTTGTCATCGTGGTTTTGCTCGATGGCGGCGGCGACCACGCGGGTGACACCGATGCCGTAACAGCCCATGGTCATGGTCACGCTTTTACCGTTTTCATCGAGTACGTTGGCATTCATCGCGGCGGAATATTTTTCACCAAGCTGGAAAATATGGCCAACTTCGATGCCACGAACGATGGACAGTGTGCCTTTGCCATCGGGGCTGGCATCGCCATCAACGACGTTGCGCAAATCGGCGGCGGTGGCCAGAGGCAGGTCGCGTTCCCAGTTGACGCCGGTAAGGTGTTGGCCATCTTGATTGGCGCCGCAGACAAAATCGGCGAGCTGTAGCGCAGCATGGTCAGCGATGATGGTCACTTTCAAACCGACCGGACCAATCGACCCCGGCTCACAGTTGGCGACGGCTTTGACCTGGGCTTCGCTGGCAAAACATAAAGGTGAAGCCACCGCGGGTTGATGTTCGGCTTTGATTTCGTTGAGCTCGTGATCGCCGCGTAACACCAGGGCAACCACGCTGTTTTTTTCGCTGCCGGCAACCAGTAGTGTTTTTAGACATTGTGAGGCATCGACATTGAGGAATTTTGAAACTTCTTCGATACTGTGCTGATTCGGTGTCTCCACCGTTTTCATTTCACTGCTCGCTGCCGGGCGCGCTTCGCTGCCGGGCAAGGTCTCTGCTTTTTCTATATTGGCCGCGTAATCACTTTCGTTAGAAACGGCGAGGGCGTCTTCACCAGAATCGGCCAGTACGTGAAATTCGTGTGAGCTGTTGCCGCCGATAGCACCACTGTCTGCCATGACTGCGCGGAATTTCAGATTCAGGCGAGTGAAAATGTCGGTGTAGGTCTGGTACATCACCTCGTAGGTTTGCTGTAGTGAGTCTTGATTAAGGTGAAACGAATAAGCATCTTTCATCAAAAATTCACGTGAGCGCATGACACCAAAACGCGGCCGAACTTCATCGCGGAATTTGGTCTGGATCTGGTAGTAATTGATCGGCAGTTGTTTGTAGCTGCTGAGTTCGCGCCGCGCCAGATCGGTGATAATTTCTTCATGCGTCGGGCCATAACAGAATTCACGGCTATGGCGGTCGTTGAAGCGCAGCAGTTCGGGGCCGTATTGTTCCCAGCGACCGGATTCCTGCCACAACTCGGCGGGCTGCACGGTTGGCATCAGTACTTCCAGGCCGCCACTTTTGTTCATTTCTTCGCGCACGATGTTTTCGACTTTACGCAGTACGCGCACGCCCAGCGGCAACCAGCTGTAGAGGCCGGAGGCCAGTCGGCGGATCAGGCCGGCGCGCAGCATCAGGCGATGGCTGGTGATTTCAGCATCGGCAGGAGTTTCTTTCAGGGTGTTAATGGGGAATTTTGATAAGTACATGGAAATTGTCGACTCAACTTGGTATCGTGAGGTCGCATTTTACGAGGGCAGCGGGTTTGAGTACAGTCGGCATGAGTGATTTCCTTAATATATACGATACTTTTGATCATATCTAATGCGTCGACTGTGGCTGTTTTTTATTCTGGTTTTTTCTTCACCTTGCGGGTTGGGTGCGCAACCATTTGCGCCCTCCATAGAGCCTGCGCGTCTGGCTGAGTTAGCTCAGCAGCCTGCATGGCTGGCTTTGCTGCATTACAAACGTGTGGCCATTACGGGACAGCTGCGCAGCCAGGCGGATGACCCGCGATTCTTTTATGCAGAGCAGGGTAAGACCCAGCCACAGGCCGAGCTGGAAGCGACTGTTCAGGCGATGTTATTGCCGGCAAAAAGCGGGCATGCACAGTGCCTGTTTCCAGCACGCTGGTTCTGGTTGAAGCAGCAGCTCAATCTTTCCTCAGGTTATGACGTCGCCTGTCCAAAGCTGGAGGCCTGGATGAAACGGGCTGAGGCAGAACGACTGACGCTGGTTTTTCCGGCTATGTATCTGGGTAATCCCGGTTCCAGTTTTGGTCATACTTTTTTGCGTTTTGATGGTGATGATTCGGTGATGTTGTCGCAGGCGCTGAATTACGCGGCAGAGAATGATCCTGATGATGGCATGATCGCCTATGTCTATAACGGTGTGTTTGGCGGTTACACTGGCGTGTTTCGAATCCGCCATTATTTTGAAACCGTGCAGGTTTACAGCGATATCGAAAACCGCGATATCTGGGAGTACCAGCTGGATTATTCAGCGGAAGAAATTCGTCAGTTGGCCCGGCATGTCTGGGAAGTCACGGATATTGATTTCGATTATTTTTTCTTCGGCGAAAATTGCTCCTATCGGCTGTTGTCCTTACTGGATGCCGCTAAACCTGAAGGCGCATTAACTTTTGATAATGCTTTTCCACTGTACGCAATTCCGGTTGATACTGTGCGTGCCCTGGAAGAAAAAAATCTGGTCGTTAAAAAACAATATCGTCCTTCACTGGCCAGCAAAATAAAAGCAGGCATGGAAATGCTCACCGGTCAGGAGCGAGAGCTGGTGATCCGGTTGGCGGAAGGTGAGATTACGGCTGAAAATGCCATATCAAGTGCTGATAAAAAAATAGAGATACTGGAACAGGCCTACAATTTACTGCAGTTTAGAGATCAGGCTAAGGTTGAATACGCTGAGGAAATATTGACTGCTCGGAGTCGATTGACGGCTGAAGATCAGGTTATTTCGGAGCTGTCTGCTAATCAACCTGAGCCGCCTGAATCTGGTCATGCTTCGGCCAGGTTTGCTTACGGTGGTGGCCAGCAAAGTAGTTTGCAGAGCGATCAGTCATTTGTCGATTTTAAAATACGTATGGCATTTCATGATCTGGTCGATGCGCCCCTGGGTTATGCACCGGGTTCAGCTATCAACGTGATGGAGTCGCATATTCGCTGGTTGCCTGAAGAAGACGTAGTGCGGCTTGAAAGCCTGCATTTTTTTAATATCATCTCTTTAAATCCGGTGAGTGGCTGGGCTATGCCATTGTCGTGGCAACTCGATGTTAGTTTGCAACGACTGGCAATAACAACGGTTGATTCTGATTTGGTTTTTATTGTTGAAGGCGGCGGCGGTGTTAGCAGGCGACTGGCTAATACCACGATGTTTGCTATGGCCATGGTTGAGGCGGATGTTTCTGGTGATTATAAACAGGATTACAGTCTGCAGGCTGGGGGCCAGGTAGGTGCATCTGTATTATTTGGTTCAGGTCAATTGTTATTGCTGGCGGAAAACAGGAATTCGGTATCGGGTTTTGAGAGTGATAGAGCTAGAGTTTCTACGGAATTGCAGTTTAATCTGGACAGGAATCTGGGTTTAAGATTCGGTTATCAAAAAAATCGATATGAGCTTTCTGATAACACGAGCTGGTTTGATGAAGAATGGTTTGTCAGGGTTCAGCAGTATTTTTGACAGAGTGATATTTTTTGAAGCAGAGTTAAAAAGTACTGCTATCCCAACCCCACATATGTCTTTCAGGATTGCTAAATTCAATATAAATACGTGCGGGCGCAATGTTCAATGTGTTCTGGATAAAGCCGCATAAGTGATTAGAATAATCGGCCGTTTTTGATTCATCCAGCCCCAGGCTTTTCAGTTTGAGGTGGGCAGTGTTGGTATCATTGCCACCAAATAACATGGAAGTTTCGGCGTTAATGATCACCATGACATAACTTTCCGGTTTGCCCAGCATACCTGCCACAATTCGGGAAGCATCTTTGGCAAGAGCGGTGCTGTCCTTGATGCTGACATTGGTATTGATTTGTAATAATGGCATTTTATTAATCCTCGTTATTTAGCCAAAACGGTTATTTGCAGTATTTACTGATGTTGGCCTTAATTTTGTCTAAACGTTGATTGCGAGCCTCGGCGCTCAGTTTTTTCACTTCACCTTTATCATCCTTTTCATGGATTTCCTTGTTCTTACCGACGGTTTGCAGGCGCTTGCGCTCGCTGGCGCAATAAGCAACACGTTCTTTTTTAGCTTTATCGTCCTCTGTCATATCGGTCGCATCAGCTTCATCGGTCTCCTCAGTTTTCTCTGCTTTTTCGGGGCTGGTGGCGGGTTCCGGAACATGTAGTTTCATTTTTTCAGCCTGTGCATCCTCCGGGCGTTCGCTACCATAATGGATTTTTCCATTTTCATCGGTCCATTTGTAGATACCGGCACTTACAGCTGCAGGAGAGATGACGAGCGCAAGTATTAACGTTGCGAGTATTTGTTTAAGATGCATAGGCCCTCTGGTACTGAAGTAAGTAGAGATATCATTAGATTTTTTCATGGTTTTCCGCTCCATTTGAATGTTACTATAAGTAAAACTTATCAGGCTAAAAAGGCTATCTTATAATAATGGCAGATCGCAGATTAAAAATATTTCATACGGTTGCACGGCTGCTAAATTTTACCAAAGCCGCCGAAGAGTTGCATATGACGCAACCTGCCGTAACTTTTCAGATTCGGCAGCTTGAAGAGCAGTTTAACACCCGTTTATTTGACCGTACTCATAATAAAGTATCCCTGACAGAGGTTGGCAATCAGGTCTTTGAGTATGCCGAGCGCATCCTTAAGTTGTACGAAGACATGACCCGAAGTATCACCGATATGACCGGGGATGTTAGTGGCGGTGTGTCGTTAGGAGCCAGCACCACGATTGCGGAATACATGTTGCCGCTGATGATAGGTGAGTTCAAGGGGAAATACCCTGATGTGATGATCAGCCTGAAAGAAGCCAATACCGAAGACATTGTTTCCATGGTGGAAAACAATGTTATCGACATCGGCATTGTTGAGGGTTATGTGAATAACAAGAACCTGGTCGTGGAAGAATGCAAGATGGATCAGCTGGTGGTGATTATGCCTAATAATCATCCCCTGGCTGATCAGGATGAAATCCATGTAAAGGAGCTGGTGGCGCACCCGTTTATCGGCCGCGAGCACGGCTCGGGTACACAGGAAGTGATCACCAAATATATCGAACAACACGGTGACCATGATTTGTTAGATGTATGTTTTGAGCTGAGCAGTCCCGAGGCCATCAAAGGTGCTGTTGAGGCGGGTATGGGTATTTCCATTGTCTCTAGAGCCACTATTCTGAAAGAATTACGTCTGGGTTCACTGACGGCGGTGAATCTATCGCCCAGGCTGGAGCGGCCTTTTTCCTTTGTGCGTCAGCGTTATAAGTTTAAATCGCGGGCGGCGGATGAGTTGTTAATTTTTGCCCAGGAATTTTGCAAGAAAGTGTGAATAGTCTTATGAGTCGTAAAACGAAGTCCCTGATCGATATTTTTGAAACGTTAAATGAGGAGCGACAAACTAGCGTACTTGAGTTTGCCGAGTTTTTACAATCTAAAGGCAATCTGGTTATTAAAGAAATAGCTGAACCGGTTGATATACCAAGGCCAGAAAAGGAGACGGTGGTTGGTGCAATAAAACGATTGAAACAAACTTACCCGATGATCGATAGCATGAAAGTATTTTCTTCTGCTTCGGAGTTGATGACTGATCACATGGTGAAAGGTCGGGATGCCGTCGAAGTTATTGATGAAATGGAAAAAATATTCGAGAATTTTTATTCAAAAATCCTTAAAGACATGGAGCATTAAACAAATTTAAGAAGCACTGCTAAAAAGTGCTGAAATCTAGTGGTGATGCTGTCTAAATACGTTCAACCTTGTTTCGTCCGCTGTTTTTGGCTTTGTACATGGCTTCGTCAACACGTTTTATAAGTGATTCGGTGGTATCTCCTTCATTTAAATGAGTAACACCAAAGCTAGCAGTAAAAGTATCTATTTTTTTTACTTTAGTTTCTTCAATTATTTTTCTTAGCTTTTCTGCGACTGATGATGCGTTTTCAATATTAGAGTTGGGCATCAGAATCATAAATTCTTCTCCACCCCAGCGGGCAAACATGTCAACTTCACGAAGATTGTTATTTATTTTTTCGGAGAAAACTTTTAATGCATTATCACCTACATCGTGCCCGAAGGTGTCGTTAATTTTTTTAAAATGATCGATATCACACATGATGATAGATAAGTTGGTTTTGTAACGTTTACTACGTTCAATTTCTGACGCTAATAGCTCATTGAATTTTCGTCGGTTGTAGATGGATGTGAGTGGATCGGTGGTTGATAGTTCTTCAAGTTCCTTGATGGCCTGTTTTCGTTCAGTGTTTTCGACTTTTAATTCATTGATTGTTTCTTCAAGGCGATCATGATATTTCTTGAGTTCAATGGTCATGTTGTGAATGATGACGAGTAGCCGTTCTGTATAGGCTGCGAAAATCAGGAAAAGCAGAACAACGAACGTGCGCATCCAGATTTCTTCGCCTCTGGGGCTGAAGCAGCTCTGTAGAAAAGTGATGCCTTGTTCAGAAAATAGTGAGTAAATAAAAGCGTCTACGATCCAGAAAACGATCGCAAGCAAAAGACCAAGAATGGTTATTTTATTTTGCATGGCAGTTTCATTCTAATGCCTGAGCAGCAGGATGTAACCATTTGTTGCGAGAATATGTCATCAATCTAATATCATCCTTATATTCTGATGTACCTGGATTATAGTAACAAATAGATGTATAAGTGTTTGTTTGATTAAAGAAAAATGGAGATTTTAAAGTTCTTTTATGGCCGCCAGTACTGCTTCGACGTGGTTCTTAACACTAACTTTGCGCCACTCTTGTCTGAGAATACCGTCTTCATCGATAAGAAAGGTACTGCGCTCAATACCCATAACCTGTTTGCCGTACATATTTTTCATTTTGATGACATCAAACTGGGTGCAGAGCTTTTCATCTGCATCGGATAATAAATCGAAATTAAACTGTTGTTTTTTCTTAAAATTTTCATGTGATTTTATACTGTCTCGGGAGACGCCCAGAATGACTGTATTTTGACGGGTAAATTGCCCTTTGGCATCACGGAAGTTCTGGCCTTCTGTAGTGCAGCCGGGTGTGCTGTCTCTGGGATAAAAATACAAGAGGACTTTTTTCCCTTTGTAGTCAGCCAGACTGATGGTTTTATCACCAGTTGCAGCGATGCTGAAGTTTTTAACTTTTTTCCCAATGCTCACCATGAGACTGTCCAGAATATTGTTATTAATCGGTGGCGGATATCTTTGCATCCAGGTTTAATTCATCGCACATATTAAAAAATTCTTCACGTAAACCGGAAATACTGGTTTCAGCTGGAATACCAATGGTCATATACAGGGAAAACATGGGTGTGCCAGTATGTGGTGCGGCATAACGATCGGTTTCAAGGTCAACAATATTAATCTGCCGGCTGGAGAAGAAACTGGCCAGTTTGTGTACGATGCCAGGATAATCAATAGATAACACTTCTACATCGTATGGAATGAGTGTCTGCGACGGAGCCTTTGTTTCGGTGGTCTTTACCGTTAGCATCATATTTAAGGCGGACTCGGCTTCCTGCTTGGTGTCGATAAAGTGATTAATGGCCTGTTCACTGCCGGTGACCAGGAGCAGGATGGCAAATTCACCACCCAGTATGCTCATGCGACTATCTTCAATATTAAGCTGGTGTGTGAGCAGGGTATTACTTAGCTCATTTACAATTCCGGGACGGTCTTCACCTAGTGCGGTGATAACAAGTTTTTGGCTCATAGTTTTTCGTCTGTAAAAAATGAAAAGAATAAAACGGTGCGAATAGCACGGAGTCTAAACAATGTTTGACCGGAAAAACAGGGACGAGGGGTCGGGCTGTTATCTTTTGTTGATCTGTGTTGACTTAGCCGAGTTGAGAGAGCTCGCGATTAATCAGGTCAGCATCTTTAAGATTTAGTTCCAGCAGGCGTCGTAGATGTTGAAGGCTTTCGATATCGATGTTGATATATTGCAGGCCCCAGCGGTCATCATCTGTACGTTTGATTCTGACGCGGGCATTGATAATGATGTCATCAGCCAGAAAAAGTGCCAGAGCACAGGGATTATTGGGATTAATGTTGATATTGCTAGGTGGCTCAACCAACATGCCTTTAAGAGAAATATCCAGCAAATTGCAGGTCCATTCTTCATCGCCGCTTTGCATCAGAACTTCGGCATTGAATGGGGCGCGGATGTTAAGACGTCGCTCTTTATCACTATTTATGTATTTTTCTGTGTTCATGCAGCTGAGTATAGACATTAATCCTCGTTCATCCAGAAATATGGCATGTTATTTATTGAAATTAGAGGGAAAAGTTGCTTAACTGTGCGCCCTGTTTCTGTCTTATCAAAGACGGTGAAAACACCCTAAATTTCGAACTGTGTCTTCGGGAGAGTTATGTTTCGTGGAAGTATGGTGGCATTGGTTACGCCAATGTTTGCTGATGAAAGTGTTGATTACGATAGTCTGGCTGCACTGGTCGAATTTCATGTGAAAAATGGCACCTCAGCGATTATTTCTATGGGTACCACAGGTGAATCCGCTACGCTGGAGATGGATGAACACTGTGAAGTGATCCGCCGTACCGTTGAAATGGTCAGGGGTCGTATTTCTGTGATTGCAGGAACCGGTGCTAATTCTACCCGCGAAGCCATTCAGCTGACGCAGTGCGCGCGTGATGCCGGTGCCGATGCCTGTTTGCTGGTAACACCTTATTATAATAAGCCCACTCAGGAAGGCCTGTATCTGCATCATAAAAAAATAGCCGAGACGGTCGATATTCCACAAATACTCTATAACGTACCAGGGCGGACAGCCTGTGATATGTTGCCGGATACGGTGGCACGTTTGTCGCTGATTCCAAATATCATCGGTATTAAAGAAGCCACCGGCGATTTGAACCGATTGAAAGAAATACAGTCGAAGGTAGCGGATGATTTTGAGATCTACAGCGGTGATGATGAAACCGGTACTGAGTTTATGCTGCAAGGCGGTCATGGCGTGATATCGGTGACCACGAATGTGGCGCCTAAAGCCATGTCTGAAATGTGCGCGGCTGCACTGGCGGGTGACCGTGAGAAAGCCGAGGCCATAAATGCGCCGCTACGGGGTTTGCACAAAAACCTGTTTCTTGAAGCTAATCCTATCCCTGTTAAATGGGCGCTGGCTGAAATGGGTAAAATACCTACAGGTATACGTCTGCCGCTGACTCCTTTAAGTGAGCAATATCATCAGCCTTTACGTGATGCGATGAAACAAGCTGGAATTCTTTGATGTTTAAACAAATTTATTTTATAGCCATTGCGGCTATGTTGATTATTGGTGGCTGTAGTTCCAATGGTAACGAACGTCGACAGGCATATCTGGATGCAGATTATTATACTCGCCTGGAATTACCGCCTGATCTGACTTCAATAGATGAAAAAAATCAGTTAAATGCACCTAAGCCCACAGAAGAAGCTACTAACAAATTTAAACAGGAAACGGCAAACCTGGGTTCAGGGAAGCCCCAGAGTTCTGTGGCTATGGCCATTAATGTTAAAGGCGCACGTCTACAAACGGGTGATGGTGTGTTCTGGTTAGAAGTGGATGAAAATGCCGATAAGTTGTGGCCGCAGCTGAGTGCGTTCTGGGGGCATGAGGGTGTCAAAGTCGTTCGTAATGAACCTATGTTGGGTATGGTTGAGACCGACTGGGTGAGCAAGTTGCAGGTTGATGATGATGCAGGATTTATCGCAAAGTTGTTTAGTTCGGCCGATCCAGACAAGCTCGATAAATTCAGAATGCGTGTTGAGCCGGAACAGAATCATAATAAAACAAAAATTTTCATGTCGCATTCAGGCATGGAAAAATCGGTTGAAGGTGATGATGTAAACTGGCGTAGCCGATGCACTGAAGTAGAACTAGAGCGTGAAATGTTGAATCGTCTGGCATTGTTTGTCGGTCTGGATGAAGCGCAATCGGCAAAAGTATTTGAAGATTACCAGCCTTTCGCCTCAAGAATTAAAGTGCCTAAAGATAAAGTCAACACACTATATATTACTGGTGATATGAATTTTGTCTGGAAGCGCTCCATACGTGCACTGGATCGAATGAGCATAGATGTGCAGGAAATGGATTCGAATAAACATCAGATAAAAGTGGCGATAAAAAAACTTGCCAGGGAAACTATTGGTGAAGAGCGTGATGAAATTGCTGAATCAAGCTGGCTGATGCAATGGTTAAGTGGTTCGGGTGAGAATTATGCTGAGAATGAAAATCGGCAGTTTACACTCAAACTTCAATCTGATGATGGTGTTGTGCGCCTGGATATTTTACGTCCTGACGGTGAACCCGCTGAGAGCGTTCTGGCTGAGCAATTCAGAAAAGGTCTGGCGATAGAGCTCCAATAAAATTTTACTGAAACTTATTATTTCGTTTCTACTTTAACAATGGTTTTACAGGTAATTGTGATTCTGTTGAATAAACAAAAGCCCCGCTTATAAGCGGGGCTTTTGTTTTTAGCTATGCAGGAAAAATTACACTTTGCAACTAGATTGTTTATCCTTTAGGCCAATTGCGTAGAACAATTTGGTGGCAGGGCAGAATCCGGTAAATCCCATCTGGAACAAATTGGCACCGACAAAGAAAGTAAGCCATAACCAGCTCATATTTGTCAGGTTTATCTGTCCCATTAAATGAGCAGCGCTCAGGCTGCCCATAATTACGGCGCCGGCAAAAATGCCAATAATGCTAAAAACTTTCATATTTAATCTCCAGGTTGAACATATATTGATGTGTATTTAAGGCTTAACAGCGTTAGGTTGTTTATGATCGTTTGTCGTTAGAAATCAACGCGTACGCCGAATGATTGTGAATCGATTCAAAATTTTCTGACTCAATGGTATAAGCCAGAATACGATCATCAGCATTTAATTTGGCGGCCACGTCGCGCACCATGTCTTCAACGAATTTTGGGTTATCGTAAGCACGTTCAGTGACGATTTTTTCATCCGGACGTTTTAATAAACCATAGAGTTCGCATGAGGCCTGCTTTTCTACGATATCGATGATTTCTTCAATCCAGATAAAACCATTGGTGCAGACATCAACAGTAACGTGTGAACGTTGATTATGTGCGCCGCGGTCTGAAATCTTTTTCGAGCATGGACACAGGCTGGTCACAGGCACAACGACTTTGACATTAATGGTGGGTTTGTCTTTTTTCTGTGTGCCGATCAGGCTAACTTCATAATCAAGCAGGCTCTCCACTCCGGAAGCAGGTGCCTTTTTATTAACAAAGTAATAAAACTTCATTTCAATGTGGCCACATTCAGCATCAAGCAGCTGGGTCATTTCTGAAAGCATGGTTTTGAACGAATCAACAGTGATTTCCCATTCGTGGCTATTAAGAATTTCCACAAAACGTGACATATGGGTGCCTTTGAAATCGTGCGGCAGGTCGACATACATATTGAAGTTGGCAACGGTGTGCTGAATTTTTCCAGAACGGTCCTTGACCTGAACGGGATGACGAATATCTTTGATGCCGACTTTATCAATGGCGATAGCGCGGTGATCCTGGCTATTTTGTACATCCTGCATTTCGCTGGCTTCAGTCGGTTTTGCGCTCTTGGTATCGGTCATTTTATTTGTTCTCTTCGCTGTATCTTACACAGGCTCGTTCAGTTTCCCACAAGGTGACGGCGCTGACTTTTATCGTGTCGGTATTCAATTGCGCTGAAATTTCATGGTACAGATAAGCGGCAATATTTTCTGCCGTTGGATTGATTTCAGTAAAAGGTTCCAGCTCGTTCAGATAGCGGTGATCCAGTCTATCACCAACTTCTCTGGCGACTGTTTTCATTTTCTTAAAGTCGATGCCCATACCAACTTCATCAAGTGATGTGGCAATAGCTTCCAGTTCAACTTTCCAGTTATGGCCGTGCATTCGGCTGCAGGCACCCGGGTAGTCACGTAATGTGTGCGCCGAAGCGAATTCAGTGATGACTTTTAACTGATAACGGGCAGACATTATGTTTTCGGGTGATCAATAATACTTGAGTAAAAAGGTAGGATATTTTATATGAATTGGCTTATATTGGCAATTGCTGATTAATGTGGGTGAGGATGCTCTTTTTGATGCCTTTTGCATCCAGATTCCAGTCGCTGAGCATTTCCTGCTGGTTGCCCTGTTTGATGTATTCATCGGGAAAACCAAGATGCAGAATCTGGGTATTAATTGACTGTGCGGCAAGGTATTCGCTAACGGCGCTGCCTGCCCCCCCCGCAATGGCATTTTCTTCGAGGGTTACGATCAGCTGGTGATTTTGTGCAATCTGATCGATGGTCTTTTCATCTAGTGGTTTAACAAAACGCATATTGATCAGAGTGGCATTTAGTTCATCGGCAACAATTCGAGCGGTATGCAAAAGTGGGCCAAAAGCCAGCAGGGCTATTTTCTCACCTTCACGGCAAATCTGGGCTTTCCCAAAATCGACGGCGCTCAATGTTTTAGCCGGAATTCTGCCAGTGCTGCTGCCACGCGGGTAACGCACGGCGGTGGGACCATCGTGTAAAAAGCCGGTGGTGAGCATGGCACGGGCTTCGATTTCATCCGACGGGGTCATGATCACCATATTAGGAATACAACGTAAAAAACTGATGTCATAAGCGCCTGTATGAGTCGGTCCATCGGCACCGACAACGCCGGCTCGGTCGATGGCGAATAACACCGGTAGATTTTGTAAAGCGACATCGTGGATCAACTGGTCGTAGCCGCGCTGTAAAAAGGTCGAATAAATCGCCACTACAGGTTTTAGTCCATCGCAGGCCATACCTGCTGCCAAAGTGACTGCGTGTTGTTCGGCAATGCCGACATCAAAATAACGTGTGGGAAATTTCTCCGAAAATTCGACCAGTCCAGAGCCCTCGCGCATGGCGGGGGTGATGCCAACCAGACGTTCGTCTTCAGCCGCCATATCACAGAGCCAGTCACCAAATACCTGGGTATAGGTGATGTCAGCAGAGGTTTTGTTGCTGGATTCGCCCGTTGCGGTGTCGAAACTGCTGACACCGTGATATTTACCAGGATCATCTTCCGCTGGAAAATAGCCTTTGCCTTTGCGTGTGACTACATGCAAAAAACACGGACCTTTGTGGGTTGAGAGATTCTTAAGCACAGGAATCAGCGCACTGAGATCGTGGCCGTCGACGGGGCCGAAATAATGGAAGCCAAGTTCCTCAAACAGTGTGCCGGGCACCACCATGCCCTTGATATGCTCTTCGGTGCGACGTGCTATTTCTAAAAAGCCGGGGATATTTTCCAGTACCTTTTTACTGCCTTCACGCATGGTGGAATAAAAACTACCGGAGAGTACGCGGGTGAGATGGTTTGACAGGCCACCAACATTGGCTGAAATCGACATGTCATTATCGTTAAGAATAACCAGCAGATCAGCATCACTGTCACCGGCATGATTCAGTGCTTCAAAAGCCATGCCGCCACTGAGTGCGCCATCACCAATAATAGCAACAGCTTTTCTGTTGGAACCGGTTTGTCGCGCGGCGATACTCATGCCTAACGCTGCACTGATCGAGGTGCTGGAATGACCGGTACCAAAGGCGTCATATTCACTTTCATCGCGTTTGGGGAAGCCGGCCAGGCCATTCTTCTGGCGCAATGTTTTCATTTGTTCACGGCGGCCGGTGAGGATTTTGTGAGGATAGGTCTGGTGACCTACATCCCATACCAGGCGGTCTTCAGGGGTATTGAATATATAGTGCAGGGCAATGGTCAGTTCGATAGTACCCAGACCGGCAGATAGATGACCGCCTGTATTGGCGACGCTTTCCAGTAGAAAACTACGTAACTGCTGAGCGAGCAGGGGTAGCTGACTTTGCGCTAGTTTGCGCAAGTCACCGGGGCAGTTGATTGACTCAAGCAGCGCCCAATGTGAAGACTGGTTAGGTGGATTCGGGCTCGACATAGTTAAAAATTTCTCTCAAGAATGTAATCCGCTATCAGACGTAGTGTGTCCGCTTTTTCACCCAAAGGTGCAAGGTGTTCGATAGCCAGATCGTGTTGTTCCTGTGCAAGCTGTTTGGCGGCTTCCAATCCCAGAATGGTTGGGTAGGTCGGCTTATCGCGCTCCTGATCTGAGCCCTGAGTTTTGCCGAGAGTTTCAGTATCACTAATAACGTCAAGGATGTCATCCTGGATCTGGAAACATAGTCCGATACAAAGAGCATACTGGTCGAGCATATTGAGTTCGGTGTCAGTGATTTCCGGGTTGCACAGACCGCCGAGCAAAACACTGGCGCGTATCAGTGCGCCCGTTTTGAGGTTATGCATGGCTTCCAGTTGTTGTAGTGAGAGATGGTTGCCAACTGCAGCCAGATCAATCGCCTGCCCCCCCGTCATGCCCTGTGCGCCTGTGGCTTTGGCCAGCTGGGCAATCATCTTCAGGCTTTGCTTGCAGGATAAATCGGTATTGCCATTACTTAGAATCTCAAAGGCCAAGGACTGTAGGGCGTCGCCGGCCAGTATAGCCGTGGCTTCATCAAAAGCTTTATGGCAGGTGGCACGGCCTCGGCGTAAATCATCATCATCCATAGCAGGTAGATCATCGTGGATGAGTGAAAAAGCGTGGATCATTTCAACTGCGCAGGCGGGCCTGTCCAGCACGGTTTCACTGGAACCGGTGGCGATACCTGCCGCATAAACCAGTATCGGTCTGATGCGTTTGCCATCACCCGTGAGTGAATAAAACATGGCTTTGCCCAATTTTGGATCAGGGCAGGGCATGCTTTGCAGGCAGTTTTCCAGGGCGAGATTAACCCGCTGCTGATGGCTGCTCATAAAAGACTGTAGCTGGCTAGAGTGCGGCATTAATCGTTCAGGTTGAAGTCTTTTTCCAGAATTTTGCCGTTTTTCTCGACAAGTTCCTGAACTTTGAGCTCGGCGCTTTGCAGCGCCTGCTGGCATTCAGTGGTCAAACTGATGCCTTTTTCGAAGCGACTCAAGGATTCCTCGAGGCTTAAATTACCCTGTTCCATTTCTTCAACCAGAGTTTCGAGCTCGGACAGGGATTCTTCAAAATTTATCTTTTTTTTGGCCATGAATGGCGCCTCGGGTATTAATGCAGGTGTATTAAATTCAATTCAGGATCGGCATTCTAACTGATTGATATAGCCGCTTCCATTAATTCACTAATGCGTTGTACTGGAATGATAGTCAGGCCCTCGATGACATCGTTCTTTCTGGGCAGATTGGCCTTGGGGATAATCGCCACCTTGAAGCCATGTTTGGCGGCCTCGCGCAGGCGTTCCTGACCATTGGAGACCGGGCGAATTTCACCGGCCAGGCCTATTTCGCCAAAGGTGAAAGTGTCGGTGGGCAGGGCGCGATTCCTGAAACTGGACAGGGCGGCGAGTAAAAGAGCGGTATCGGCACAGGTTTCAGTGAGGCGAACCCCACCGACAACATTGATGAACACATCCTGATCGTACATGGCGATACCACCGTGCCGGTGCATCACTGCCAGCAGCATGTTCAGTCGATTAGGGTCCATGCCCAGACTGACCCGGCGTGGGTTAGAGCTGTGGCTGTCATCGACCAGCGCCTGCAGTTCCACCAGCATGGGGCGGCTGCCTTCACGGGTGACGGTGATGATGCTGCCGGGCACCGGTGTTTCGTGGCGCGATAGAAAAATTGCCGATGGATTGCTGACGGTTTTCAGGCCCTGTTCGGTCATGGCGAAGACGCCGAGTTCATTGACCGCGCCAAAGCGATTTTTGACGGCGCGGATCATGCGATAACGTTCACCGGGGTCACCTTCAAAATAGAGCACGGTATCGACCATATGTTCCAGTACCCTTGGTCCGGCCAGGGTACCTTCTTTGGTGACATGGCCGACCAGAAATAATGAGGTGCCGGTATGCTTGGCGAAACGTACGAGCTGTGCGGCGCTCTCGCGCACCTGGGCCACGCCACCCGGTGCCGATTGCAGGGTTTCAGTGTAAATGGTCTGGATGGAGTCGATAACCATGACTCTGGGTCTGGCTTTGGAGGCCAGCGTGATAATGCTTTCAACGCAGGTTTCGGAGAGTAGTTGCAGGCCTTTTTCGGCCAGGCCCAGACGTTTGGCGCGCAGACTAACCTGCTGCAAGGATTCCTCCCCCGTAACGTACAGACTGGGTAAGGAGCTGGAAATGGCGGCTAGTGCCTGTGTTAATAAAGTGGACTTGCCGATGCCGGGATCGCCGCCGATTAAAGTCACCGAGCCATGGACCAGGCCACCGCCCAGAACTCGATCAAGTTCACTGATGCCAGTGGTACTTCGAATTTCGGCTTCCATTTCGATGTCTTCGATTTGCTGGATGCGTGCAGAGCTTTTACTTTTACCAGCGAAGCCTGAGCGCTGGTCACCGGTGGTGGCCACGGCTTCGGTCATGCAATTCCATTCGCCACAGTCACCGCATTGTCCTGCCCATTTTGAATGGCTGGCACCGCAGTTGCTGCAAATATAAAGCACTTTTGATTTGGCCATCAGAGATTTAGTCCGTGTCTTCCGCTTGATCGTCAACCTGATTGGGTTCGTCTTCATCTTTGTGTAATGGCATTATGCGAACCGATTGCACGGCGTTTTTACTGGTGCGCATAATTTCAATCGAGTAGTTGTTGATCAACAGGCTGGTACCGGGTTCAGGAATCATTTCCATGTGCTCCAGAATCAGGCCGTTCAATGTTTTAGGGCCACCCTGGGGTAATGACCAGTTCATGCTTCGATTGAGGTCGCGAATATGGGTGCCACCGTCGACGAGGAAGCTGCCGTCATCCTGGGTCAGGATATCAAAATTTCGTGTCGGTGAATCGGTGGTGAAGCGACCAACGATTTCTTCAAGAATATCTTCCAGGGTCACCAGACCCTGAATGCTGCCGTATTCATCGACGACCAGTGCTGAGCGTCTTTTTTTCTTCTGGAAATTGAGTAGTTGTCGGGTCAGTGAAGTGCCTGCCGGAATGAAATAGGCTTTACGAATCAGGGCTGTGACACTATCAAGATTTAACTCGCCGCGGGCAAATAGATTGAGCACCTTGCGCAGATGTAGTACACCGATGGTGTTGTCAATGCTGTCATGGAAAACAGGAACACGGGTGCGCTGGCTATGAGTGATTTGACGTTCTATATCACTCCAGTCATCAGTCAGGTCGATACCGGTAATTTCATTGCGCGGAATCATGATGTCTTCAACGCTGGTTTTTTCAAGATCAAGAATTCTAAGCAGCATTTCTGAATGCTGGTCAGGAATAAAATGTTTAGTTTCATTTACCACAGCACGAAATTCATCAGCACTGAGCAGGTCTTTTTTACCCTCAGCAGCATGCACATCGAATAATGCTAGCAGTCGGTTGGCAAACATATTGATTAGCCAGACCAGAGGATAAAGTAGTTTTAATAATGGTGTATAAATGTAGGCGGCAATAAAGGCGACTTTTTCCGGTTTGAGAGCGGCTAGTGTTTTCGGCGTGACTTCAGCAAAAATGAGAACGATTAGTGTCAGTGCACCGGTGGCGATGGCAATACCTGCTTCTCCATAAAGTCGCAGACAGATAATTGTTGCCAGAGCAGAGGCAAGAATGTTAACAAAATTATTACCAAGTAAAATGAGTCCCAGCAAACGGTCCGGTCTTTGTAATAAATGACTGGCCAGCTTTGCGCCACGATGGCCTTCATCTGTTAAATGTTTTAAACGATAACGGTTCAAGGTCATCAATGCAGTTTCTGAGCCGGAGAAAAATGCTGACAACAGGATAAGTAAAACGAGTATGAGCAGCAGAATATCGGTTGAGATATCGTTCAAGAATTATACTCTCTATATATTACTAATTAGGGTTGTGTGATGCGGTCGGTGAGGGTTGTCATGTGAAGTCGACTTTATCTATGTCAGAAGTACTTCCAGGACAAATTTGCTGCCAAAGTAAGCCAGCATCAAACTAAAAAATCCACCGAGTGTCCAGCGAATAGCAGTACGCCCACGCCAACCGATAAATCTGTGCCCGAATAGTAGTATGCCAAAAACAAACCAGGCAAAAATTGACAGCGTGGTTTTGTGAACCAGATGTTGTGCAAAAATATTTTCAAGAAAGACCAGGCCACTGATTAGGGCTATGCTCAGGCAGATAAAACCAATAGTGATGGTTTCGAATAATAATGATTCCATGGTTTTTAATGGTGGCAGGAAACGAATAAAACCACCGGGCTGATGACGGTGTAACAGGCTATTTTGTATTGAGAGAACAACAGCATAAACGGCGGCTAGCCCCAGAATGCTGTAGGCGATAATTGAGCTGATGATATGGAATAGCAGGCCACTGGAGCCGCCAGTGGCAATGATGTGACTACTTGATTGTAATGTATCCAGAATAATCATTAGAGCGGCAATAGGCATGACCATAATGCTCAGGATTTCAATTGGATGTCTTGTAGATGAGATCAGTATCAGCAGTGTAATGCTGGCACTGATCAGTGACAAACTACTATAAAAACCAAAATTAATGCCAACTGGGTTAATCATGGTGGTGTAAAGAATAAAGGCGTGAGCAATTAGAGCGAGAAAACCAGGTAATAAAAGTATCGATTTATTAAGATCTTTCAGGCATGGACACTGTCTCAGGTGCATCAAAAGCCCAAGTGTGCACAGAAGGTAAAGTGTAGTGGCGGTGAGGGCGGAAAAGATTATGTTCATGTTTGTCTATACTGACACAAATATTTATTTATTATGGCGATATTATAATAATCTTTGTAAAAGATATAATGCGCAGCTCTATGTAATCGCGCTTGTGAGCTCCATGTTAGCATCATGTGACTGAAACAGAAATGATCAAAAAAGGTGAAAAATGAAGATCCGTGTTCTTGGATGTAGCGGTGGTATAGCCAAAGGTGTGGCAACAACTTCGTTTTTAATCGATGACGATATTCTGATCGATGCAGGTACCGGCGTTGGTGATCTCAGTATCAGGGAAATGCAGCGCATCAGGCATATTTTTATTACTCATTCGCATCTTGATCACATCGGTTCGATAGCGCTATTAATCGATACGCTGTTTGAGCATCTGGTTGGTTGGCCAATTACTGTGCATGCAGAGCGTAGTACGATTAAAACGTTACAGGAGCATATTTTTAACTGGAAAATCTGGCCGGATTTTACGGTTTTGCCCAATAAATCCAGGGCGGTTTTAAAGTTGAAAGCGATGGCGGCTGGCAGCACGCGGGATATAGAAGGCCGTCGTGTTGAAATGATTAGGGTAAATCATTCAGTGCCTGGTGTTGCTTATCGTATCGAATCTCAGGGCAGGTCTTTTGCATTCAGTGGCGACACCACGACGAATGGCAGCCTATGGTCAGCATTGAATAAGCACGATAGTCTGGATTTGTTGTTTGTAGAATCGGCTTTTGCCAATAAAGATATAGAAATCGCTCGTCTGGCTTATCATTATTGTCCACAGATGTTGGCTGAGGATTTACCAAAACTAAAGCATCGACCAAAGGTTTATATCTCCCACCTCAAGCCGGGTGAAGAAAAACTTATCATGAAAGAATGTAACAAAGCCTTGCCAGACTGGGGTTTGTATCAACTCAAGAATGGTGATCGTTTTAAGTTATAATCCCGTTTGTTAATCAGATCTGCCAGTCAGATCTGGTGATTTAAACCCCATTAATTCAGATTTTAGGTGAACCATGTTTGACGGACTTAGTGAACGTCTGGCCTCTACCGCCCAGCGCTTGCGTGGGCAGGGCCGATTAACCGAAGCCAATATAGAAGATGCTCTTCGTGATGTGCGCCGTGCCCTGCTTGAGGCCGATGTCGCGCTGGTCATAGTGCGAAGTTTTATCGAAGAGGTTAAACAGCGTGCCCTGGGTAAGGAAGTACTGACCAGTCTGAAACCGGGTCAGGTTTTCATCAGCATTGTTCAGCAAGAGCTGGTCAAGGTCATGGGCGAGCAGAATGAAAAGCTCAACCTGGCTGTGCAGCCGCCTGCGGTTATTTTGATGGCGGGTCTGCAGGGTGCGGGTAAAACCACTACCGTCGCCAAACTGGCCAAACTGTTACAGGAGCGCGAGAAGAAGAAAACGCTGGTGGTCAGTTGTGATATTTACCGCCCAGCGGCGATCGAGCAGCTGAAAACGCTGGCGGCTCAGGTAGACACTGAGTTTTTCCCCAGTAGTATTGAACAAAAACCGACTGATATCGCCAGGGCAGCGGTAGCGTACGCACGTAATCATCATATCGATGTCGTGCTGGTAGATACCGCCGGCCGCCTGCATATTGATGCTGAAATGATGACCGAGATCCAGCAGATTCATGCTGCGGTCAATCCCATCGAAACCCTGTTCGTGGTCGATAGCATGACCGGTCAGGACGCCGCTAATACTGCCCGCGCCTTCGATGAGGCGCTGCCCTTAACCGGTGTGATACTGACCAAAACAGACGGTGATGCCCGTGGTGGCGCCGCCCTGTCGATTCGCCAGATTACGGGTAAGCCGATCAAGTTTATGGGTGCCGGTGAGAAGGTGGATGCACTTGAGCCATTCCATCCTGATCGCGTGGCTTCGCGTATTCTGGATATGGGTGATGTGCTGTCGCTGGTCGAAGAGGTGCATGCTAAGGTCGATCACGCCAAAGCGGAAAAACTGGCCAAAAAACTCAAGAAGGGTAAGAGCTTCGACTTCAATGATCTCAAGGAGCAGTTCGAGCAAATGCAGAACATGGGTGGCATGAGTGGTTTGATCGATAAATTGCCGGGCATGGGTGGTATAGCCGACAAGATCAAAGATCAGGTCAATGACCGTGAAATCCGCCGCATGATCGCCATCGTCAACTCGATGACACCGAAAGAGCGCGCCTTCCCGGATATCATCAAAGGTTCACGCAAGCGGCGTATTGCCCAGGGCTGTGGTCTGCAGGTGCAGGATGTGAATCGCCTGATGAAGCAGCAATTACAGATGCGCAAGATGATGAAGAAGATGTCCGGCGGCGGCATGGCGAAGATGATGCAGGCGATGAAAGGCAAGATGCCACCGGGGATGGGTGGACCTGGGGGAATGGGGTTTTAGATTAAGTTTTGTTCAGAAAATAACCAAAGTTTAGCCTTACTAATTAGGCGCTTCTTTTGCTTTTCCTGATAACAACCACCGTGCCGAAGGCGGTGAGCATTATGATGGCGGTAATCGGGTACTGCACTCCATAAACAACAGGTGTTAGCGCCCATTGGGTTAATATTTTCAGCGATTCGTGCCTGGATATCACATCTGCCACCGGTGGTGACAGTCGGTAATAGGTCTTCACCAATAATCTCCCCAATGTATTGGTCAGAAGATATTCATCTCTGAATGCCCTCAATATTTTCACCTTGGGGGCAAGGTAGCTACCATAAGCGGCTGTAGCAATGAAGCAGCCACCGCCGTCTCCTGAGGGTGGGACATATTGGTATTTATATTGGAAAATGCCGGCACCTGAGGTGCCCGCGTAGAGGACATCTTTATCAGTTGGGTCAATTAACAGCGTACCAACCCAGATTGCATAATTATTGGCGATTAGTCCGGTGTTTATTGCAGACCAGTTAACACCACCGTCGACGCTTTTGAATACACCGCTATTAGGCGTGCCGGCATAAAGGATGGCAGGGTCATCAGCATCAATAACCAGGGCAGTAGGTGCTTCCCATAAGCTATTATTATTAATAGTGATCCATGTGACTCCGCTATCGGTACTTTTAACTAGTACGCCGTATGGTGTTCCAGCGTATAGAGTAGATGATGTGACCGGATCCATCGTTAATGAGAAAATATTGCCGGAAATAATATTGCTCCAGTTAGTACCATAGTCCGTACTCTTGTAGAGCCCGCCAGCTCCATAAGCAGCACTTGCGGCGGCGTACACTATAGCGGGGTTTTCGGGGTCTATAACTATGTCAAAAAAACCATGGGTGGAGTTAATCAGGGACCAGTTTGCGCCGCCATCAATACTCTTGTGTAGCCCAGCATGAGTCACACCGGCATAGAGTGTAGAAGGTGTTTTTGGGTCAATACTTAGTGTTAATACCCCTCCGCTGTAGTTGAGCCCATTGTTAATGGTGAACCAGCTGCTGCCACCATCGATGCTCTTGCGTAGCCCATCGCTAATGGCATAAAGCGTCGTCGGGGTCACAGGGTCGATGATCTCGACAGAACCGTTTCTCAGGGCATTATTGATGTTGAGCCAGTTGGTGCCACCATTGGTGCTTTTGAATACGCCAGTTGCGGAGCTGGTGAGAGTGGCGCTTGCGTACAGGGTAGTTGGCGTAACCGGGTCAATGGCCAGGACTTGTACATGGGGTGTTGTTGTATCTATGCCACTATTAAGGTTGGTCCAGCTGCTGCCACCATCAGTGCTCTTTGATATTCCCCCGCTGTCGCTGCCAGCATAAAGGGTATTTGGAGTGTTGTAGTCTATGACAAGACTATTGATATTCCCGTAAGTGAGTCCGGTGATGGCCCAGTTAGCACCACTATCGGTGCTCTTGAATAAACCAGCAAGCGAGCTGGTGTATATCGTGCTCGGTGTAACAGGGTCAATGGTGAGACTTTTAATTTGCGTGTCGGTCAGGCCTGAATTGATCTGAGCCCAGTTAGCGCCACTATCGATGCTCTTGAATATACCGCCAGAGCCTGTGCTTGCATAAATAGTGCTCGGAGCCACAGGGTCAATGATCAGATGTTTTATATCTGGGAAGTTCAGACCGTTGCTGGTGTCAATGATGTTCCAGCTATTGCCACCATCGGTGCTTTTGAATGCCCAGCTGGAGGTGCCGGCATATAGAGTGTCTGGTGAGCCTGGATTAATTGCCAGGCTTTTGACCCGTGTGTCAGTCAGGCCGATACTGGTGGTTGACCAGAAAGCGCCACCATTAGTGCTTTTGAATATGCCATCAAAGGTGCCGGCGTAAAGGGTGGTCGGAGTAGCGGGATCAATAGCCAGACTTGTGATATCAGTACTGGTCAGGCCGTTGTTTACGGTAGACCAGCTAACGCCACCATTGGTACTTTTGAATATTCCGCCCCCGGTCGTACCTGCGTAAAACGTCGTTGGGGTGACAGGGTCGACGGCAAGACATCTCACATCGGAAAAAGTTAAGCCTGCCTTGACTGACGACCAGCTGGCGCCGTTGTCGATACTTTTGAATGGGCCGTCATCTGTGCCAGTGTAAAACGTAGTTGGGACGGCAGGGTCTGAGATCAGTGTGGAAATAAATAGATGGTGCAGACCGTTGTTGATAGCGAACCAACTAGCACCACTGTTGGCGGTTTTGAAGGCTCCACCGCCTGTTGTGCCTGTGTACAGAATGTTGGGGTCAACTGGGTCAATGGCAATGCTTCTTATGCCTATATTAGTCAGGCCCGTCGTATTGATTGCAGACCAGTTAGCGCCGCTATCCGTGCTTTTGAATATGCCGCCAACTAGTGTTCCAGCATAAAGCGTTGTAGGTATGGTCGGGTCAATTGCGATACTTGTTATGTAAGTCTGGCTCAGGCCGTTATTGATAGCTGTCCAGCTCGCGCCACCATCGGTGGTTTTGAATACGCCGCCATACTCAGTGCCAACGTAAAGTGTCGTTGGCGTGACTGGATCAATGGTCAGGGCCTTTATAGTTTTGTTGGTAAGACCGGTATTGGTAGCAGTCCAGTTTGCACCACCATCAGTGCTTTTGAATATGCCTCCTCCGAAATCTATTGCAGCATAAAGAATTGTGGGTGTGGCGGGGTTAATAGCTAGCTTCTTGATGTAATTGCTGCTTAGTCCATTATTTATGGCTGTCCAGTTTGCACCGCCATCGGTGCTTTTGAGTATGCCCTGATTTTCTGTTCCCGCGTAGAGGGTGGATGTCGTAGCAGGATTAATGACTAGAGACCGGGTAGAGATGTGGTTATTGATGAGCGTCCAGCTTGCGCCACCATCGGTACTTTTGAATGCACCATTATATTTGGCGACATACAGGGTGGTTGTGACCGATGGGTCAATAGCTATATCTCGAATACCAGTGACGCCACCTGGATAAAGATTGCCTATTCCGTTACTAATTGCAGACCAGCCTGCGCCACCATCAGTACTTTTGAATACGCCGCCATTTGTCAATCCTGCGTAGATGGTGGATGTTGAGAAAGGATCAATGGTCAGAGCCTCAATAGTGCCACCGGGTGGGCCAGTGCTGGTCCATTTATTTATACCGGCAGAGGACTCAGTGGGTATTAATATATCCATCAAAACCAAAACAGTAAACAAACAAATCAGAGTTTGTTTTTTCATATTTGCCCACTCCTCAGTTAATAATATGCTTCCTAACTAAGGGAAATCAAGGTTACGTTTCATGTGTTGAGTTATTAATGAAATGCTGAATTTATAGTGAATTTGGGAATGCTAGTAAACGCTATAATTAGCGCATGAACGCTCAACTTGCTGTCCTGCTGCCTTTCTATAATTCTGCTTCCACTCTGGTAGAAACCCTCGACTCCATTCTGGCTCAAACTTTCCAGGACTTCGTACTGATTGCGGTGGATGACGGTAGCACCGACAATTCCTGCGACATCGTGCGTGACTACATGAAACAGGATAATCGTATCGAACTACTGCAAATGGAACATCAGGGTGTGGTCGGTGCAATGAACCATGCAATGGATAACTGTACGGCCCCCGTTTGTGCGCGCATGGACGCCGATGACATCATGGCACCCGAGCGGCTGGCGTTACAGTTCGATTATTTGCAGGCGAACCCTGATATTGCACTGGTTGGCAGCCGCGTGCGGGTATTTCCGGAAGAAATCATCCAGGATGGCTTCCACGAATACATCCGCTGGCAGAATGACTGCATTACACCGCAGCAGATTGCGGACAATATTTATGTCGAGCTGCCGATTGTCAATCCTTCTATCTGTTTTCGTCGTGAGCTGGTGCTGGGTGTGGGTGGCTATCATGATGGTGATTTTCCTGAGGATTATGAATTGCTGCTACGATTGCATCAATATGGTTATCAAATGGCGAAGCTGCCTGATGTGCTGTTGCACTGGCGCGACGGTGATGATCGCCTGACTCGTACTGATCAGCGTTATTCACGTGCTGCATTTGATCGGATTCGTGCAGTTTATCTGGCAAAAGATCCTCGTTTGCAGCAGGGGCGACCAATTGCCTACTGGGGAGCCGGACGTGCTACACGTAGACGTACGGAACATCTTATTAGTCATGGTCATATGCCGCATGTCTGGATCGATATTGATCCGAGTAAAATAGGCAAGATTTATCAGGGTGCGGAGGTGGTGGCGCCGCACTGGCTGGAACAGGGCGAAAAGCCGTTTGTGCTCAGTTATGTCAGCAATCATGGCGCTCAGGCGCTGATTGCTCGTGATCTTGAGGGTAGAGGATATCGCAAAGGCATTGATTATTTGATGGTGGGGTGACCGGGTTCGGTTCCTGCGGCCTTGTCAGGAGTTCAGGTTCTCATAAATCAATGAGATAGCGATGGTGGCCGAGGTCTATTTTTTGCTCATATAGAAGTTCCATATTGTTTTGAAATAACGTAGAATACGCGGCTCGCTGAGGGCTGGTATTTATTTGGCGGCCTTTTAACTGATATATATTAGAGATTTACACATGGTAACGATTCGTTTATCCAGAGGCGGCAGCAAGAAGAAGCCGTTCTATCATTTTGATGTTAAAGATTCTCGTCGTTCACGCGATGGTCGTTATATCGAACGTTTGGGTTTTTTCAACCCAGGTGCTCGTGGCGGTGAAGAGCGTCTGATGGTTGATCTTGAGCGCGTTGCGCACTGGTCAGGTGTTGGCGCACAGACATCCGATCGTGTAGCTAGTCTGCTTGTAGAGGCTCGTAAAAACGTAGCCGCTTGATTTATAAGTATTTTCTGATTCGTGTTGGAGAATAATGAGAAGATACTTGTAGGTAAAATTAGCGGCCTTCACGGAGTGAAGGGCTGGGTTAAAGTATTTTCGGATACCGATCCAAGAGATGGAATCACAAAATACAGGTCCTGGCTTTTACAGCTTCCCAACGCCAATGCAGGGCAATGGTGTGAGATCAAGCTAGAAGGGGGGCGTAGTCAGGCTAAAACGGTGATTGCCAAGCTTGAAGGTTATGATGACAGGGATGAGGCTATGCAGTTGGTTGGAGCGCGTATCGCGATTAACCCTGATCAGCTAAAACCTCTGGATGAAGATGAATTTTACTGGCGAGACCTGATTGGTCTGCGCGTAGTCAACCAGCAGAATATTGAGCTGGGAGTGGTAGATAGATTATTTGAGACTGGTGCAAATGATGTGCTGGTCGTTAAAGATGAGACGCAGGAGCGACTGATTCCATGGACACTGGGGTATGCGGTGCTTGAAGTTGATACCGAGCAGGGCGTTATTCAGGTTGACTGGGACGAAGATTTTTAAAGATTGAAAGTTGGTGAAACGAGGTACGATCATGCATTTTCATGTCATTACCTTGTTCCCCGAAATGATCGAACAGATGTGTGAATTCGGCATTTTGGGGCGGGCCATCAAACGGGGCATTGTTAAGCTCAGTTGCTGGAACCCGAGGGACTTCACGCAGGATCGCCATCGTACTGTCGATGACCGGCCTTACGGTGGTGGTCCCGGAATGCTGATGAAAGTACAGCCGCTGGTGGATGCAATCAACGCAGCCAAACAACAGGCTGGAGAAGAAGCCAGAGTGATCTATCTCAGTCCGCAAGGGCAGCTTCTGAATCAGCAGGCAGTCATGAAAATGGCTGAGAAGCCCGAACAGAAGCAGTTGATTTTGATTGCCGGCCGTTATGAAGGCATCGACGAGCGCTTGATCAAGCAGTGTGTCGATGAGGAATGGTCAGTCGGTGATTATGTGCTCAGCGGTGGTGAAATGCCCGCTTTGATAGTTATAGATGCCGTCGCAAGGATGTTGCCGGATGTTCTGGGTGATGCAGATTCTGCGCAACAGGACTCGTTCATGGAAGGGCTGCTGGATTGCCCGCACTATACGCGACCGGAGGAAGTGAATGGTCAGGCGGTGCCGGAAGTTTTGTTAGGCGGAGATCATAAAGCAATTGATCGTTGGCGAAAGAAGCAGGCACTGGGAAGAACCTGGTTGCGTCGGCCGGATTTACTGGACAAGCTGCAACTGAACGATGAGCAAAAACAATGGTTGGCCGAGTTTCAGCAGGAACACGAACAATCTGAACACTGAATTTTTGATTTAAATAGAGCAACGCCTAGCAGGTGTCGCCGAATAGCGGAAAAGAACGCGGAGTAAAAAATTATGAGCAATATTATTCAACAGCTCGAACAGGAACAAATGGGTCGTGAACTTCCACACTTCTCTCCAGGTGACACTGTCGTTGTTCAGGTACGTGTACAGGAAGGTGATCGTGAGCGTTTACAGGCTTTCGAGGGCATTTGTATCGCCAAACGTAACCGTGGCATGAATTCAGCATTCACCGTCCGTAAAATTTCTCACGGTGAAGGCGTAGAGCGTGTTTTCCAGTCTTACAGCCATGGTGTTGCCGGTGTTGAAGTCAAACGTCGCGGTAAAGTACGTCGTGCCAAACTGTACTACCTGCGTGGACTGACTGGAAAGGCGGCACGCATCAAGGAAAAATTGTAAGCCGTTACAGGTCTGCAATAGATTCCAGTTATCAGTGGCCCTCTTCAGGGCCACTTTTTTTGCCCGTGTATTATTGATCTGGGGAAATATTTTTTGCGGCGGAGTAAACTGCGACTTATGAAATTGCATGCTGCGAAAAAGACTATTCTGATTTTACTTCTGTTGATGACGGGTTTATCAACAGTGTCAGGTTATGCGGATGATGCATTACCTCTTCCTCTTGAAAATGTTTTCGAACTGGATGCCGTTAATGAATCAGCTGTTGTATTCCATTCACTAGAACAAATGGATGAGCTAGTTAGTCTGGGGATGCCTGCTCTGGCATTGCGCCTGCTAACACGTGAACAAACTAACTGGCCAACGTACTCTTCCGATTGGTATGCTTTTGAACGAAAGCATATAACATTATTAGTTGCACTGGATGATTGGCGGCAGGTGATTGATCGTACTGAATTGTTATTGAAAAATGAAATTCAAGTTCAACAAATGCCCATGCAAATTTTTAGATGGTTCAGTACTCAACAGGTTATTGCAAGGCTGAGACTCGGGCAGGCAGAGGTAGCCTTGTCACAACTTAGAAATTTACTCTGGCATCCGTCACAGGTGGATTCCGAGCAGAATGATTCAGATATTATTGCACTCTGGCGACGGCTGGTGATTCGCACTTATCTGGCGATGAATGCCGATGATAATGCGCAAAAAGCCCTGCTTCGTTATCAGTATGATTACAGAAGTAATCACCAAAATCTAAATATAGAGTGGCGTTTATTGCGAGCACGTTCACTATTGCGTACCGGCCATGCAGAAGAAGTTGTTGTTTTGCTCTCAGATTCAAAAAATCACACTGCACAGGCGTTGCGCTTGCTCGCTGCTGTAAGGTCACGGCCTGATAATTCAGAGCTGTATACGCAGGAAGCACAGGCTTATATCAATAATTCGAAATTGAACAAGGGCGAGTTATGGGCTTATCAATATGTAATATACCAAGCACTGCTTGTGCAAAAAAAATTAAGCGAAGCTACGCAGGTGCTCAAAGATCTATTAATTATGCCCGAAACCTATTTTTTACTGGGTGAAGAATTTGTTATTAGTAGCGATGATTTATGGAAGTTGTATGAAACTATAGGAATGCAAACAGGGAATCATTCAAAGTTGCTATTGGGTGATGACCTGTCCTGGTATAACAAGGCAAATGAGTTACGGGAAAAAAATACTGTTGAGGCTTTGGGCCTTTATGTGGTGTTGGCATTTAATGCTAGCGATGCAAGTAAACAACTAATGGCACATAGGGAGATTGTGGCCTTGTTGCAAAAAGATAAAAATGGTCTTGAGCTTATTAATCAGTTGTATCTACATGGTGCAGCGATTGATTCGCTGGAGAGTTTGCCGCTGGAAGTACGTTATAGCTTGATAGATTATGCATTATCAAAAAGTGACATGAAATTAGCGGTACGTTTAATGCAAAGTGTGCAGCAGCCACCTCAAGGGCAGGATGGTTTTTCCTGGGCTATGCGTAAGGCCAGGGTGATGGTGCTGGAAGGCGCTTACGTGGAAGGCGAAACCGTGCTGGTAAATACACTGCAGAAAGTCGAGCAGATTACACAAGACCAGCTTGACCAGTTTTTACAGGTGATATTTGATTTGCAGGCTGTCTATCGTCATCAGCAAGTGCTGGCATTACTGGACTCGCTAAAACCGGAATGGATGAATGAAGATATTCATCGTGAGTTATTCTTCTGGAAAGCTGAATCTTATTCGGCGCTTGAGCAGTATGACCGGGCTGCCTGGTCATATTTGAAATCGGCACAACTGGCTGACCAATCGCAAGCTGATTTATGGGCGCAATCGGCGCGATTCAAAGCGGCAGGAACATTGGTTAAGGCGGGTTTGTATGATGATGCTCAGGTTATTTATAGCCGATTATTAGAGAGCACCGCCTCTGAGTCAAGAAAGTCTGCGATCAAGCAGGAGCTACAGCAAATTCATTTATTGCGCAATGCAGAAAAGAACAAAACAGATGCGCTCTGAAAACGTAGTCATCCAGACACCGTTTACAACAATGAGGCTGGTATTCGAATCAGATGTCCTGATGAGTGTTGATTTTTTCACGCAGGAGAAATTGTCATCGCCTGTATCACTGGCGGCTAAAAAGGCCTGCCAGCAGATTGATGCTTATTGTTCGAAGCAGTTAGCCAATTTAAAGTTTAATATTGAGCTACAGGCAGAAGGCACGCCATTCCAGCAAACAGTCTGGCGAGCTTTGCAGCAAATACCCGCTGGCCAGGTAATGACTTATGGTCAACTGGCGCAGCAATTAAATACCTCGGCAAGAGCAGTGGGTAACGCCTGTCGTGCCAACCCGATTCCTCTGGTGATTCCCTGTCATCGAGTTGTTTCAAAGTCAAGTTTAGGTGGTTTTTCAGGTAGTCGGGATGGTGCTCCTGTAGAAATTAAAGCGTGGTTACTTGAGCATGAAGGTGTGTCTATATAACTATTAGCAGAGCGTACTTTTTGATATAAAGAAGGCTCGTTAATAGCTGTCAGTAGTGGTTTAATTTACAATGGTCGTTTCTACTCACTTTCTTTATTTTTCTCATGCATCACTCATTAAATAGTGAAATTGTTCTAGCTTCAGCCTCACCGAGGCGGCTGGAGTTGCTGCAACAAATCGGCGTTCGAGCTCTGGTCAAACCAGTGCCTGTTGAGGAAGTTTTCCTGGTCGGAGAGTTGCCATTAGAGTTTGTGCAGCGCCTGGCTCTGGAGAAGGCCAGGCATGGTTTTGAACTAATGTCCCAACAGGGCATCGAATTGCCGGTTTTAGGTTCAGATACCATCGTCGAGCTAGATGGTGAAGTGTTCGGTAAACCCGCAGATAGTGAGCAGGCGAAGTCAATGTTAGCTAAACTCTCAGGGAGGGTTCATAACGTGTATACAGCAGTGGTCATTAAGACAGTAAATGCTGAATATTCAGCTTTGAGTAGCAGCCAGGTTGAGTTTTCAGTGCTTTCAGATGAGATGATTGAGGAGTATGTGGCTACCGGTGAATCAATGGATAAGGCGGGAGCTTATGCTATTCAGGGCATGGCGGCCCGGTTTGTGAAAAATTTAAATGGGAGCTACTCGGGTGTGATGGGCTTGCCACTATTTGAGACTGCGCAATTGCTGGCAAAAGCACAGGTAAATCTCTCTGAGCAATAGAGATGAATGTAAATAATAGTTTTTAAATCAGAAGAAGAATAATGTCGATTTGTAAGGAAATTTTGATCAATATCACACCTCAGGAAACGCGAGTAGCGATTCTTGAGAACGGTATGTTACACGAGTTGTATATTGAGCGTAGCCGTAGCCGTGGTTTGGTGAGTAATGTTTATAAAGGGCGTGTGGCGAGAGTATTGCCTGGCATGGAGGCAGCATTTATCGAAATTGGTCTGGAGCGTGCTGCATTTCTGCATGTTTCCGATATGGCCGGTTACAAAAAACAAAATGGCAGTGATGAAACAACAGAGCCTCCACAGATTGGTCGGTTGCTGAGAGAAGGGCAGGAGTTACTGGTTCAGGTGATCAAGGATCCGCTGGGTACCAAAGGTGCACGTTTGACTACCAATATAACAATCCCATCGCGTTATCTGGTGTTTATGCCTAATTCAGAGAACATTGGTGTGTCTTCACGCATTGAAAATGAAGAAGAGCGTGAGCGTCTCAAAAATATGTTGTTATCACAAAAAGGACTGATTAAAGGTGCCGGTTATATTTTGCGCACTGCAGCGGAAGTTGCTACGGAAGATTCTATAGCCAGAGACATTAATTATCTGAATCGACAATGGGATAATATTAATGCAGCTTCTCATGTGGAAGCAGGCAATGTAGTACATAAAGACCTGCCTTTATATCTGCGCACACTGCGTGACATGGTGGATGATGATCTTGAAAAAATCCGTGTTGATTCACGTGAGAGCTATTGTGCCATGCTGGAATTTGCCGGTACTTATGTGCCAGAAGTAGAAGAGAAAATCGAGCATTATCCGGGTGAACGTCCCATTTTTGATTTGCACGGTGTTGAAGATGAAATACACAAAGGTCTGGATCGTAAAGTGCATTTGAAATCGGGTGGTTACCTGATCATAGATCAGACCGAAGCGATGACAACGGTAGATGTTAATACTGGTGCTTATGTTGGTAGTAGGAATCTGGAAGAAACCATTTTCAAAACCAATCTTGAGGCGGCGCAGGCGGTGGCACGACAATTACGTTTACGCAATCTTGGTGGCATTATTATTCTTGATTTTATTGATATGGGTGAAGAAGAACATAAACGTCAGGTGATTCGGGCATTAGAAAAAGCACTGGATAAAGATCATGCACGCACTCACGTTTGCGAGGTATCGAGTTTAGGTCTGGTTGAAATGACAAGAAAACGTACACGCGAAAGTTTGGAGCATGTGCTATGTGGTGTTTGCCCTACCTGTGCTGGTCGTGGCTCAGTGAAGACTGCGGAAACTGTTTGTTATGAAATATTCAGGGAGATATTGCGTGAGGCACGTCAGTTTGATGCCAGGGAATTACTAGTATTAGCTTCGCAGGAAGTTGTTGATTTGCTGGTTGATGAAGAGTCTGCCAGTTTGGCTGAATTGGAAGATTTTATCGAAATACCGATTCGTTTTCAGGCTGAGTCTATGTATACACAAGAGCAATATGATGTTGTGATTGTGTAGTGCTGACGACATTGTAATCCTGAGAAATAGTAAATGACCTGGTTTGACAAAGTTCGTCTTTACCTGATTTATACAGTCGCTGTAATACTGATTGTTCTCGCAGTAATTTTCAGTGCGTTGCGTGCCGCGTTACCTCATGCAACCGGTTATGTCCAGGAGCTTGAACAGACATTAACTGATCAAATTGGGCTGCCCGTTTCGATTGCCAGCATGGATGCAGATATGTACGGGCTAATACCACGACTTAAATTAGTCGATGTAGTTATCTACGATAAAGAAAATCAGCGTGAATTGCTGCGATTAGATGAGGCTTTTTTTGCATTGGCCTTTGTTGATTCTATTCTTCAATGGTCGCCCATAGTGGGTGATATTAGCCTGGTCGGTGCAGATCTTTATATAGAACGTTATGCCGATAATCGATGGCGTATTCAGGGTATTGAATTCGGTGGTAACGTCGCATCATCGTCAACTAGCAGTTCTGCTAATGAACTTATTTCTGCAATAAAAAATACAAGTTTTTCTCTGTTAGAAAGTGACATTCATTGGCGTGATTATCAATTGCATAGCGGGCAGCTCGATTTTATCGACGCCAATATTTTTATTGAGGAGTTCTTTGGTGACCATAGTCTGGAAATAGATTTACAGTTACCAGAAAAATATGGTGAATCTCTTAGGTTAATTGTTAAAACTGACGGTGATCTTGCGCACTTATCAGAAGCTGATCTGGATGTCTATTTACAAGCCAGAGCAATAAATTTAGGGCAATGGTCTTCCGCGCTGGATATGAGTGATTTGCCGACGGTGAATGGTGTGTTTAGCGGCGAGTTATGGCTGAATCGTGAAGATAAGGAGTTATCTCAAATCACGCTAGATGCAGTTATGAGCCGGTTAAATGTGACGCGAAAAAAACAGGGCGGATTTTCAATAGATAGTGTTACGGGTAAATTTGACTGGAAAAAAACAGATCGTGGCTGGTATTTTAGCAGTCGAGATATTCGCCTTAAAAAACAGGCCGTCGCGTGGCAGGTTCCCGCTAGAGTTAATATTATTAGAGATAAAGAAGGATTGTCATTGACTGCGACTTATTTCCGATCTCAAGATCTAATTAACATTGCGGGTGTTTTTTTTGATGATGAACAATTAGGCATTGTTAATACTTATCGACTTAATGATTTTTCGGGAGATTTTTATAATCTAGTTGTGACTTTGCCGGACGGCGATATGCAAAAAATTAAGTTCTCAACAACGTTCGAAAATCTTAATTTTTACGTACCAGGCAGTGAAATATTATTTCGTGGTGTAGATGGTGTATTAACGTACGCTGAGGATCAATCTAGAGTTGAGTTATTATCTGAGACTGTGGTAATGGATTTTGGGGATTTATTTCGTCAGCCATTGTCTGCTGATCTGGCAGAAGGCGTTGTGTTCTTGCAACGTAAAGACAATAACTGGCATATTAGTTCAGATGATTTTTATTTATTGAATCCAGATATTGAGATAAATACACGTTTAAATCTGGTGGTGGATAACAAGGGCGCATTATTTGCGGATATTCAATCTAACTTTGTAAATGCAATCGGTGCATCAATCCGTAAATATTATCCACTACCGATTATGTCAACGGGTTTGTTGAGTTGGTTAGACAGGGCTATTACTGATGGTTTTGTTGAATCGGGCAGTTTCGCTCTGCATGGTGATTTGAATCAGTTTCCTTATGTAGATAATGACGGTGTTATGCAAGTTGTTTTTGATGTGTATTATTTAACTTTAAATTTTCTTGAAGGCTGGCCATCACTGAATAACTCAAGTGGGCATGTTCGTTTTAATAATACTTCGATGTCTATAAGCGATGCCGGTGGGCAAACTTACCGGGGAAAAATGCTCAGGTCAAATATACGTATTCCTGATTTTAATAAACCACGTTTATTTATTGATGGCTACGTTGATGCTCCTGCAGAAGATCTTCAGCACTATGTCTGGAATAGTGGTCTGGATGATATTCTGGGAACAGCCATGAAGCAGTTTCATGCAAGCGGTGATACCGAGCTTGGCTTGACGCTGGAAATACCGATGGACAATAACATGGAGGAAATACTGGCTTATGGTTATTTGCAACTAAACGATAATGAACTGTTTTTTCCTGTAATGAGTTATGCGTTGAAGAATGTTTCAGGTCGCCTGTTTTTTGATGGTGATCAGCTGGAAGCCAAAGGGGTCAAAGCAAACTTCGAGGGTGCACCTATCAATATTAATATATCAAGCATTGATGTGTTTTCTAATGAACAGATGTCGGTGAAAATTCCAGAAACTAATGCAGTTGATGGAAAAAATATTCGACCCGAAATGGTTTTTAATATTAAAGGACGTTTACCTGCTGACGGCTTATTGAAAAAATTTGAGTGGATTCCAGAAAGCTGGGTTGATGGGGCATCAGATTGGGATGTGACCGTGCATTTACCAAAAAATACTCTAGATTATTCGGTTTTTGTAGAGATGAATTCGAATCTCGAAGGTACGGTTATCAGTTTATCAGATGCCGTTAGTAAACCTGGTACGGCATCGTTGCCGGTCAATTTCGAACTCAAAGCTTTGGGTAATGGTTTGCAGGTAGATGTCAAGTCTAAAGAGAAATTTACATTATTTGCAACCAGAAATGATGACAATATATGGGATTTTGTTGTCGACTCTGCTTTGATTCGTGGTAGTGGCAACTTTGCAGAAGATTTGAATAATAATTCAACGGCATCACTGGATCTTGAATATATCGATTTGCTGACATTATTTAAATCCACTAACAAAGCTGGTGAATCTATATCGTTGCCACCCACCTTTTTTCCGTCATTAAACCTTTCGACAAAGGTGCTTTTATGGAATGACTGGAAGTTTAATGATGCTAAACTTGAAACCAGTTGGCATTCGCACGGCATGTTAATTAACTCAATAAATTTATTAGGGCCATCGTTACAAATTAGTGGTCGTGGTAGTTGGTTAACGTCATGGCAAAATAAACATGAATCCAACTTTAAATTTTTTGTAAAAAGCAGTGATTTGGGCAATACATTATCAGCGTTAAACCTCAGCAATAATATGAAGCGCTGTGAGCAAACGGCAACGGTCGACTGGCGATGGTTTGATGAGCCTTACCGTTTTTCATGGCAGACCGTACAAGGTGTCTCACATTTTACATTGAAAGAGGGTGAGGTTAAGGCGTTAGATCCTGGGGCCAGCGGAAGAATTGTAGGGCTACTTAATATATTTAAGTTAATGGACAGGTTAACGTTAAATTTTAAAGATGTTGCTGGTGAAGGGTTCAGTTTTGATTCGGTTGAGGGTGATTTTGATTTCCGTGATGGTTATGCTTCGAGTAATAATATTGATGTGAAAGCGGCTGCTGCCAATATGAAGCTAAAAGGTCGAATTGGCATGGTCGATAAGGATTATGATCTGCTCATGCAGGTTAAGCCAAATTCATCTGCAGCCGCATTTACTGGTGGCACGTTGGCAGGCGGGCCGATTTTGGGTGCAGGTCTTGTGTTAATTAATAAATTATTAGGGCTGGAAGCGAGTGCTTACGATGAGTATAAAATTACAGGCTCATGGGATGAGCCGAAAGTTGATAAAATTGCTGAGCGCATCGCAGAGAAAGACTTAGAAGAATAGATATGCATAAAGTTATAATTACCCCATTTTTTTTGTATAACCTGCTGAAAAGACTTTTTATTTTGTTTGTTCTGGTTTCGGGGGTATTATTTGCTGTGACTGTAAGTGCGGATGTGGCTGAATCTGGGGAGCAGCAATGGAAGTTGACAGAAGAACAATGGGATTTGGTCAAGCAGGGCGAACAATTATTGGAAATTCCAGTGATGCAACAGGTGGTTAATACATGGTCGTTAAAACCAAATCAGGCTATAGAGTTAAGATATCCTGGTGGAGAAGAAGGTGAATTGTGGGTTGGTGAGCTGAAAGATTGGTTGATTTCGCTGGCAATTCCTTCACAATATTTGTTTGTGGTTGCCGGCAGTGGTGAAGCAGGTGTTATTATTATCAAAATATTCAAAGCTGGAGAGTTATAAAGGTGAGTAAGGTTGCAGCAATTCAAATGGCATCAGGCCCAAATGTGCAGGCGAATTTGGATGAGGCCGGAAAATTTATAAAAATTGCTGTTCAGCAAGGGGCAGAGCTGATCGTTTTGCCTGAGAATTTTGCCATTATGGGTATGGCTGAAACAGATAAGGTAGGTATTGCCGAGAAATATGGGCATGGCTTGATTCAGGATTTTTTGCGTGACCAGGCATCAAAACATGGTGTATGGGTAGTCGGTGGTACGATTCCTATTCAATCGAGCGAGACCAATAAAGTTTATGCGGCATGTCTACTATTCAATGATTCTGGTGAGGTGGAAGCTCGTTACGACAAAATTCATTTATTCGATGTGACTCTGGCAGAGAGTGGGGAAAGTTATACAGAGTCTGAAACCACGGCATCGGGAGATAAAATCGTCGTTGCCGACACACCTTTTGGCCGTCTTGGTCTGGCCATTTGTTACGATCTTCGTTTTCCTGAAATGTTTAGGGCAATGGCTGAAGCTGGGGTGGATATTTTTGCACTACCTTCGGCGTTTACCAGCCTGACGGGTAAGGCACACTGGGAAACTTTGATTCGCGCGCGTGCCATCGAAAATCTATCGTATATGGTTGCAGCCGCACAGGGGGGATACCATGTTAATGGTCGTGAGACTCATGGTGATAGCATGATTGTTGATCCCTGGGGAGTGGTGCTTAATCGCCTGCCACACGGTACTGGCGTAGTTGTATCTGAGATTGATGTTACTAAGCTCAATAAGACACGTAAATTATTTCCTGCACTGAGCCACCGGCGTCTGAATTGTAAAATTAAGTTCGGTTAATACAGGATGTTGAGGGCTGACTTATTCTCAAGTCAGCCCCTGATCTTGTAGATCTCGTAAATATTTAAATAATTTACGTGAAGAGGTAGGTGGTTTTTCCTGTTGTTGCTCACGTTTTGCCTGACGGATCAGCTGATTGATGTGCTGGCGATCAATATCAGGGTGAGTGTCGATGATTTCATTAAGTGCAGTTTTATCATCTGCCAGTAAACGGTCGCGCCATTGTTCTGTTTTTCTGAATTGCACCGTATTTGTATCATGTTTGTGCCTGATCTGCTCAATCTGTTTTTTTACCGCTTCGTTGTCAATCTGACGCATGATTTTTCCAATGTATTGACGCTGTCGTTTAAGCCCGCTGCGAGATTGTATTTTTCGTGCTGTGCTAACAGCGTCATTGAGTTCTTCCGGTAGATTCATGGCGTCAAGTTCACTCTGCTTGAGTTTGAGCAGTTCTTCGCCCAATTTTGTTAGCGCATCGCAATCACGTTTTACCTGTGATTTGCTGGGCAGCAAATCATCATCAAATTCATCATCGGTCATCACAGATCGTCGAACTCCTCAGTGTTGTCTATGGCTTTTTTGAAATTCATGGTTTTATCAGACAGAAATTGTGCGTTATTGAGTGACATAGTCAGTTGCCGTTTACCGTCTTCCCATTTTTCAATTTTGACGGGAAGATTATTTAGACTGGGTGCCAGCCATAAATAAATAGGGTGTTTATTTGAGCTGTCGTCACGCTCTACCTTGATGGTCTGCATGATATTACCGTTGACTTCTATTTCATCAACGCCGTGTGTAATAAATGAGTAGGTCTGGAATCGGCCTTTGACCATCATGGTGTATTTCTGAAGTGGGGTATTTTCACTGGTGTTGGTCATTAAGGGAATCATGTAGCTACTTGTGTCCCATACCGGTTCATCTATTTTAAGATCCAGTTCTTCCCCGTAGGCTGTGCCGTTGACTTTACCCAGTAGTTTTTCACTAGATTGAATCCAGTCAATTTTTATCTGGATATCACGATTTTTTTCGTCATCGGATGTTTGTCGGTAACTGAATTCAGTCAGTAGTAATTGGCCGTTCTGTATTGATAAAAAGCTATTTTCATCCAGTTCATCGTTACGTAGCATTGCTGCTAGTCCTACCGGCTCGGTGTGTTGAGTGATGCGGATGCCATTATTCTCATGTTTGAGTGAATAAACACTTTTCGCTAAAGTTACCCCATATTTTTTAAGATCATAGCTGGCACTAAATTCAAGCGGCAGTGAAAATCCAGTGGAAGGCAGGAGGATCAGTGTCAGTATTAGCGCACTGACAGTAGTTCTTATCGAGGTAAAGAAAGCGTATCGGATTGCCATATTGCTATTTCATTTACAGGTTTATTGTCAAAGTGTACACGATTATTGATCAAGCTGAGCCGGCCACTGGTAAACCATTCTATAGCGAGTGGGTAAATAATATGTTCCTGTTTTAATACACGCGCGGCGAGTGAGGTTTCATCATCATCAAGTACCGGTAGCTTCGCCTGTATGACAACAGGGCCGCTATCAAGTTCGTTACTGACAAAATGAACACTGGCACCATGTTGGTCATGGCCCGCTTCGAGAGCACGTCGGTGTGTGTGCAGGCCTTTAAATTCGGGTAATAACGAAGGATGAATGTTGAGTATACGGCCTTCATATTGTTCGATAAAGGCCTTTGGTAATATTCGCATAAAGCCGGCCAGCACGATTAGATCAGGATTCAGTTCGGCCACCTGATTAGTTAAAGCTTCATCGAATTTCGTGCGTTCAGTAAACTTGGTATGGTCGATAACTATCGTCCTGATACCAGCAGTTTTGGTTTTTGCAAGACCTAAAGCATCGGGGCGATTACTGATAACGGCACTGATATTTGCGTGAATCCGTTTGTCGGCAACGGCATCAATAATCGCCTGAAGATTACTGCCTGAGCCTGAAATTAATATGACGATTGACGGCGTGCTCACTGGCGCAAATGTTTATTTGAAAACAACGTTGGCTTCGCCTGATGATTGAACTATTTCGCCCAAACGCCAAGCTTTTTCACCTGCATCATTAAAAGCCTTAATGGTGTTGCCTGCGTCTTCTTCAGCAACGATGATGGCCATGCCAATGCCGCAGTTGAAAGTTCGGTACATTTCATTTATTTCGATATTACCGTTCTTTTGCAGCCATTCAAATACAGGTGGTAATTTGCAACTCTGTTCATCGAGAATGGCCTGAGTGTTATTGGGCAGGACACGTGGAATATTTTCGAGCAGGCCGCCGCCAGTAATGTGAGCTAGTGCATGCAGAGGAATGGTTTTTAATACTTTGAGAATCGATGAAACATAGATACGTGTAGGTGCCAGCAGCGCATTGCCCAGTGTGGTGTCACCGCAGGCCTGGTCTAGCGAAGCCTTGCTGACTTCGATGACTTTGCGAACCAGAGAATAACCGTTTGAATGAGGTCCGCTGGAAGCCAGTGCGATAATGGCATCACCGGCTTTTACCTTTGAACCATCGATAATATTTTCTTTTTCGACCACCCCGACGCAGAACCCGGCCAGATCGTAATCGCCTTCACTATACATACCCGGCATTTCAGCCGTTTCACCGCCAATCAATGCAGCACCGGATTGGCGACAGCCCTCAGCGATACCTTCAATAACATTAGCCGCTATCTCAGTGTTCAGTTTACCAGTGGCGTAATAATCGAGGAAAAATAGTGGTTCGGCACCCAGTACCAGGATATCGTTGACACACATAGCAACCAGGTCAATGCCGATCGTGTCGTGTTTGTCTAGCTCTATCGCCAGTTTCAGTTTTGTGCCGACGCCATCGGTGCCGGAAACCAGTACAGGTTGTTTGTAACCGGCCGGAATTTCGAATAAACCGCCAAAACCACCGATACTGCCCATCACGCCTGGACGCTTTGTGCTATTCACGCTACCGCGAATTTTCTCGACCAGCAGGTTGCCTGCATCGATATCGACACCGGCATCGCGGTAACTGAGGGAGATGTTTTTATTTTGAGTATTATCCGACATTATTGGAAGCCAGTACTTGTGTGATATTAATAGGTGATTTTAAGGTGTGATATTGTACACGCTCTTAGCTGTGTGATTGTATAATCTGTCGAAATAATCCTCCAGTTTAATCATTTTATGGTCTATCAAAAAACAAAATTTCATCTTGGCTTTGCTTCAAACACAAGGCTAAAAACACTTCTATTGGTCTTCTGGTTGTCTATATTGGCACCGCTGACGGCTTCTGCCGTGGTAGTTGAAGGTTTGTTTGAAGTTGAGATGCCTGTTCTTGATGAAAGTAAGGAAATTCGTCGTGCCGCACAGGATGATGGTTTGGTCGAAGTACTCGTTCGTGTTTCCGGTGATAGCCATATTCTTGAAAAAATTGAAGCACCAGCGGCAAACAGTTATGTACAGCAGTTTGAATATTTGGTGCAACCCTCAATCGAGATTGGTGGTGCGCCCACGCAACTACTCTGGGTGCGTTACAACGCGACCAGAATACTGGATTTTTTACGTAAACAAGCAATCCCTATTTGGGGTGAGCGTCGAAGCCAGGTGGTAATATGGCTAGCCGTACGGGATGGTAATCAACGATATATCCTGAAAAATGGCGATACTTCTTTGATCAAATCAAAAGCTGATGCAGCATTTAGTCGCCGTGGCATGCCGGTAATCTGGCCACAAAATGATGCAATCGATCAGCAATTAGTCCGTTTTGCTGATGTCTGGGCGGGTTTTGCTGATCCATTAAATCAGGCTTCAAAACGATATTCATCAGGGCCTGTTATCGCGGCTAATATGGGCTGGAATGGATCTGAGTGGGAAGGTGAATGGTCTTTATTGCTAGATGATGAGGTTCATAAATGGAGTCTGCATGGTCTGGATTATGTGGGCCTTATTTCGACAGCTACTGATCTGATTGCTGATATTATGGGGCAAAAATATGCAGTGCTGGAGACTTTTGATGTCACTCAGTTAACAACAATTTCGGTAGAAATTGATCAGGTTAAAAATGTGGAAAACTATCGACGCATCAATAAATATCTGATGAGTTTATCGGCAGTGCAATCAGTGCGGCTTTCACAGGTTGAACCGAATCGCGTGTTTTTTGACCTGGCCTTGCGTAGTAAAGTAGATGATTTACTGAATCAGATTAAGTCAGGCTCAATTTTAGCGTTACTTGCAGCTGATAATGTTGACCGGGAGTCCGAGCAAAAATCACAAGGTGAGTTGAAGGATGAACAGATCATAACGGATACACCTGAAAATATAACAACAAATACCACAGCCAGCGATGTTGCTTTACTTCCGGTGAAAACAGTAATTTACCGTTTTGCGTTGCAGTAGTCATGTCTCCGTCTAGCAAGGTTAGTACATCATTTCGGCAATTACCGCTACATTTTGGTGTACGGGATGTTCTAAGTTTCGATACGCTGGTGGCCGGTAGTAATGCAGTTGCAGTTGGTATCGTGCAACAATGTGCTTTGGGTGAGGGTGAAAAACAGGTTTATATCTGGTCACCTCATGGTGAAGGTAAAGGAGGTGGCAAAAGCCATTTATTACAGGCTGCCTGCCATCAGGCCGCACAAAATCAACGCACTGTATGTTATTTACCTGTTAGAGAGATTATTAATTTGTCGGTAGATGTACTGGATGAATTAGAGCAGTTGGATTTAGTATGTCTGGATGATATTGAGCTGATGGCCCAATTACCTGATTGGGAAGAAGCTTTGTTTGATCTTATTAATCGTATGCGTGAATCGGGAAACTCTCTGTTGCTAGCGGCTTCATCTTCTCCAGAAGCAATAGCGGTAAAATTGCCGGATTTGCGCTCTCGTCTGGCCTGGGGGCCGGTATTTCAGTTGCAGGCTTTGAGTGATGATGGCAAACGTGAGGCTCTGCGTACTCGAGCCGGACAACGAGGGCTGGAAATGCCGGATAATGTCGCCGAATATTTGATGCGCCATTATCCGCGTGATTTATTCGGACTGTTCGAACGGCTTGAACTGCTGGATACTGCCGCCATGGCGATGCAGCGACGATTAACTGTTCCTTTTGTTAAATCTGTGCTGGAATCGGCTGCGGATATTTAATTCAAAAACCTTCACCGCAGAGACGCGGAGGTGCAGAGTAAATCTTTTTATCATGGTTTTACTTACGGCAAAACCATATACAACATAATTATTTTTTAGAGTTTTTCTCTGCGCCTCCGCGTCTTTGCGGTAAAAAATCTTTAGATGTTTTAATCGGGAGTATTTTCTTTCTGACTTCTTGAACTGAGCCGCGTGTAGAGCACGGTGCCGGTAAAAAATAGCAGGCTGAATGTGGTTACGTATAAGCCGAATATGAGTGTTTCATTAGCGCCCGCATACCAGATACCCAGGACAAAATAGAATATCGCCAGATATATCGACCAGGCGTGAGTGTAGGTTTTACCGTTGAGCAGTCCGCGTAGGGGAAACATGAGCGGACCCAGCTGGGTCAAAATGATAATAGAAATTAAATGCGCTTCAGTCTTGTGGATTAGCAAATGCCAGGCATAAAGTCCAATCATCAGTCCAAAATAACCGGACAGAGTTAGCCAGCGGGAAAGTAAAAGTGTTGGTATCGGCATAATTTAATTTTTAAGTTTTTTTGCGGTATGGGCCAGACGACGACCCAGCGCGAGACAAAGAGCACGTTCTTCATCGCTCAGCACGTTGGGTCCGCTATCACTGGTAACCCGACTGGCACCATAGGGAGTGCCACCGGTTTTAGTGCTGAGTAATTCAGTTTGGGTGTAGGGCAGGCCGGTAATCAGCATACCGTGATGCAATAAGGGTAGTATCATGGTGAGCAAGGTGCTTTCCTGTCCACCGTGCAAGCTCATACTGCCGGAAAAAACGGCGGCAGGTTTATCCACTAACTTGCCGGACATCCATAAAGGGCTGGTACTATCGATAAAGTATTTCATTGCTGCAGGCATATTGCCAAAATGGGTCGGGCAGCCCATGGCCAGTCCTGCACACTCTTCGAGATCCTGAAGTGCGGCGTAGAGTGGGCCGTTTTCGGGGATGATATTTTCAGTTTTCTCAGTATTCGCCGATACCGCAGGTACGGTGCGAATACGTGCTTCCATGCCTTCGACTTCCTCAATGCCATGAGCGATGATATTCGCCATTTCAGCGATGGTACCGCCGGGGCTGTAGTATAAAACTAGAATTGTAGACATTAAAGTATATCCAGTATTTTTTCAGGAGGGCGGCCAATGGTGGCCTTGCCGTTATGGATTACAATTGGGCGTTCAATAAGAATGGGATTATCAACCATGGCCTGTATCAGTGCATCACGGCTCAATGTTTCATCAGCCAGATTTAACTCATTATAAGGAATTTCATGTTGGCGCATCAGTTCACGGGGCTCCATGGAAAGCAAATTCAGGATCTCGTTGAGTTCGGCAACACTGGGTGGCTCGTTCAAATACTCGGTAACATCTGGCTTAATATCGTTGTCTTCAAGTAACTGCATACTTAATCGGCATTTGCTGCAGTTGGGGTTCAGGTAGATGCGTGTTGAGCTCATGGTCTATTTCTCATTATTTCGGGCAAGCTTACTGGAAGTGGATGACAGGTAAAAGTCACTAATAATATTTATGCTTTGATTGTTGAACGGCGGTTACATTCTCAGATTATAGTGGTTATAATCTGTCGCAAATAGGACAAAAAGCAATAATTACCCTTTTATATTGGAGATTTCATATTATGCGAACATCAATAGTACAAACAGCTGCACGTTTATTTTTAGTGGCATTTCTGGGTCTTGGTCTGGTAACTGGTTGTGCAACGACCGGTGAAACTGAACAAACTGCTGCAGAAGCGATTGCCGCTGCCAAGTCAGCTAATGCAGATGCAAAAGCTGCAGGTTATGAATGGACTGAGACTGCTGGCATTATTGAAAATGCTGAAAAAGCACTGGCTGAAGGTAAAGAAGACGAAGCTAAAGCTCTGGCGAATAAAGCAAGAATGCAGGCTGAAAATGCTATAGCACAGCAGAAAGCTGAAGCGAAAAAGTTTGAAGATGGTATGAGTGATGCTGATCGCGCGGCATTGAGTGGTGCTGAATCAGATATGTCTGCTAGTAAAAAGGCAGGTATGGGCGCAGGTGTAAGCAGTTACTCTGTTGTTCGTGGTGATAACTTGTGGGATATTTCGGGTAAGGATAATGTATATGGTAATTCTTACCAGTGGCCTCTGATTTATAAAACAAACCGTAACAAAATCAAAGATGCAGATCTGATTTACCCAGGTCAGGTTTTTGATATCGACCAGAATGCATCAGCTACAGATATTGATGCCGCTATCAATCATGCAAAAACACGCGGTGCATGGTCAGTGGGTGATGTTGAGCAATCTGATCTGGATTATCTGGCACGTTAATTTTTATCAGATATGAAAATGGAAAAGGCTCGCTTGCGAGCCTTTTTTTTTGACAGAAAATATTAAGTTAAGCCGAAAAATTATTAATGATTTGTTATCGCTATTTAATATCTGGACGTGTGCAGGGCGTGTTTTATAGAGCCAGTGCGCAGCATCAGGCCAGTGCTTTAGGTTTACGAGGCTGGGTGCGTAATCTGGTTGATGGTCGAGTCGAATTGCTGGCCTGCGGTGATCAAAAGGCACTTGATGAATTGGAAAAATGGTTAAAAATAGGCCCGGAATACGCAAAAGTGTCTAATATAGAGATAATAAAAGAGAATCAGAAAGCGCTATCTGGCAATTTTGAAGTAAGGCCGACCTCATCACTGTGACTATCACAGGGCGAATAATATGAATACAGCGGTAGAAAATAAAAAAAGTTACAAACTGGATGTGCATGAAGTCCTGACCTGGTTGGAGCAGGATGAAATGGTTTCAGCAGATAACGCACATATGGTGCGTATGCTGGCAGGGGGGAAAGCTTTTGAAGATAAACATCCGTTGGAGATTATTGCAGAGCGTAACTGGATCGATGAGAGTAAAACACGACCTCTGACGCTTGATGTTTTGGCTGAATGGTTCGCTCGGCGTGTAGGTTTGCCTTATTTCAGAATTGATCCACTCAAGGTCGATGTAACCAAAGTGACAGAGGTGATGTCTTTCGCTTATGCCCAACGTTTTAATGTGCTGGCAGTAAAAGTTGAACCGCATACGATAACAGTGGCAACAGCACAGCCATTTGACCGTGACTGGGTTAACGAGCTTAGTCGTATACATAATAAAGAATTCAAACTGGTTGTGGCCAGTCCTGAAGAAATTCGTCGTTATCTGATAGAGTTTTACACGGTAGCGAAATCAGTATTCGGTGCTCAGAGTAACAACCAGCGTGGACCAGGTGATTTACAGAATCTGGAATCACTCATGGAGCTGGGGCGCGTCGGTAAACTGGATGCCAACGACCAGCACGTGGTCAATATTGTGGACTGGTTGTTGCAGTATGCTTTCGACCAGCGTGCCAGTGATATTCATCTCGAGCCCCGCCGGGAAATGAGTAACGTGCGCTTTCGTATTGACGGCATGCTGCACGAAGTTTATCAGATCCCAACGCCGGTCATGGCGGCGGTATCCAGCCGTATTAAGATTCTGGGCCGTATGGATGTGGCTGAAAAACGCCGGCCTCAGGATGGACGGTTAAAAACGCGCAGCCCTGATGGTCAGGAAATCGAATTACGTTTGTCCACTATGCCCACTGCTTTTGGCGAAAAGCTGGTGATGCGTATTTTTGACCCCGAAGTGCTGGTGCGTAATTTTCAGGAGCTGGGTTTCAGTGCCAAAGACGATGAAATATGGCAGTCGATGATTCATCAGCCTAATGGCATTATTCTGGTGACCGGACCAACCGGTTCGGGTAAAACCACCACGCTGTATTCATCACTCAAGCAGCTGGCGCGGCCTGATGTGAACGTCTGTACCATTGAAGACCCCATCGAGCTGGTTGAGCCTGCGTTTAACCAGATGCAGGTGCAGAAAAATATCGATCTGGATTTTTCCGGCGGCGTAAAAACTCTGCTGCGTCAGGATCCGGATATCATCATGATCGGTGAGATTCGTGACATGGAAACCGCAGACATGGCGATTCAGGCGGCGCTGACCGGGCATCTGGTGATATCCACGCTGCATACCAATGACGCGCCTTCGGCTATCACCCGCTTGATGGATATTGGTGTCGCACCGTACCTGATCCAGTCATCATTGATTGGCGTCATGGCACAACGACTGGTGCGAACTCTGTGCCCGCACTGCAAGCAGCCGACCGAAATCGATGAAGATGCATGGCAGGCTCTGGTTAAACCTTGGAAGTCCAAAAAGCCTGACACCGCACAAAAACCGGTCGGCTGTCTGGAGTGTCGCAACACCGGATATCAGGGGCGTATGGGTATTTACGAGATGTTTACCTTCAGTAAGGCCAGCAAAAAACTCATCACTGAAAATTGTGATATCGCCGCCCTCAGGCAGCAGGTTATCAAAGATGGCCTCATGCCCATGCGCCTCAGCGGTGCTAACAAAGTGGCTAACGGCATTACCACGATTGAAGAAGTCATGCGAGTGTCGCCACCGCCGCTGGATGCCTGATTGCCTCTTGAACGGTCTGCTATAAGCACACAAAAAACCAGATTTCCTCTTTATTAGCAAAAGGTTATAATGCGCCTCCAGATAAATTAAGGGGGCGGTTATGTCTTACTACTTTTCAAAAATTGTTGATGATTCCTTTGAAGATGCAATTGAACGCGTGACTGGCCTGCTTGGCGAAGAAGGTTTTGGCGTACTGACCACAATTGATGTCAGCGGCACGCTGAAGAAAAAGCTCGATGTGGATTTCCAACGTTACACCATTCTGGGTGCCTGCAACCCCGGTTACGCACATAAAGCATTAACCGCCGAAGACAAAATCGGCACCATGCTGCCGTGTAATGTTATCGTGCAGGAGACCAAAGATGGCAAGATCGAAGTGGCTGCTGTTGATCCTATGGCCTCGATGATGGCGATTCAGAACGAAGCGCTGGGTGCTATCGCGACAGAAGTTCGTGGCAAACTGAAAGCAGTCATAGATCGTTTATAAAACGATCAAACAAAAAAATAACACATCAATATAATCAAAATACATTTGCACTGGTAACCGATATGGCTCAACCTGAAATTACAGTTTATTCCAGCAAGTTTTGCGGCTATTGCGTCGCAGCGGAAAGACTGTTGCAGAACAAGGGACTGGAATATAAATTAATCAAGGTCGATGAAGATCCTACCAAGTATGAATACATGGTTAAGATTACCGGCCGTCGCACCGTGCCTCAAATTTTTATTGGTGATCATCATGTCGGTGGTTTTGATGACCTTTCAGCGGCTAATCAGTCGGGCGAACTGAAAAAAATACTTGAGTCTGCATAGTCTCGATTAATCTATTTAGATGAAACGCGTTGCGTGCGGAGAAAACGAGTGAATTACCTACCCATATTTGTTCAAATTAAACAGCGGCCCTGTCTGGTGGTCGGTGGTGGTTCAATCGCTGCTCGTAAAGTAGCCTTGCTTAGAAAAGCCGAAGGCGATGTCACCGTGATTTCGCCAGAACTGTGTGCCGAGCTGAGTGAGCTGGCTGCAGCAGGAAAAATTCAGCACAGGGCAAAAACTTTTTCCGCGGAAGATATGGACGATTGTGTGCTGGTTATTGCCGCCACCGATCAGCGTGATGTCAATCAGCAGGTATCGGCGCTGGCACATGAAAAGAAACTGCCGGTGAACGTGGTCGATAATCCAGATCTGTGCAGCTTCATCATGCCCTCGATGGTCGATCGTTCGCCCGTGCAAATTGCTATTTCAACCGGAGGCAATGCACCAGTGCTGGCACGTTTAATTCGTACCAGGCTAGAAGGCATGATCCCCGCAGCCTATGGTCGGCTCGGTGCGCTGGCAGAAAGTTTCAGGGGTAAAGTCAAAGCGGCATTTCCCAATGTCGAAACACGTCGCAGTTTCTGGGAAAGTGTTTTAGAGGGTCGAATTGCCGAACTGATTTTTACCGGCCACGAAGATGAAGCCAGAGCCCTGATGGAAAAAGCTATTGCCGAAAAATCCGCCAACCCCGAATTGCCCGGTGAAGTGTACCTGGTCGGTGCCGGTCCCGGTGATCCTGATCTATTAACGTTCCGCGCTTTGCGTTTAATGCAGCAGGCCGATGTCGTGGTCTATGACCGGCTGGTGTCACCGGCGATTATGGAAATGGTGCGCCGCGACGCCGAAATTGTCTATGTCGGTAAAGAACGCGACAAACACACCATGCAGCAGGAAAACATCAACCAGCTGTTAGTGCGTCTGGCCAAAGAAGGTAAACGTGTTTTGCGCCTGAAAGGCGGTGACCCGTTCATCTTTGGTCGCGGCGGTGAAGAAATTGAACTGCTGGCACAGGAAGGCGTGGCTTTCCAGATCGTGCCCGGCATTACTGCAGCCAGTGGTTGTTCTTCTTATGCGGGTATCCCGCTAACTCACCGTGACTACGCCCAGTCGTGTGTGTTTGTGACCGGTCACCTGAAAGACGGTTCGGTCGATCTCAACTGGAAAGCACTGGCACACCCCAATCAGACCGTGGTGTTTTACATGGGCCTGCACGGTGCACCGACTCTATGTAAAGAAATGGTCGCGCACGGTCTGTCGGGTTCAACGCCAGTTGCTCTAGTCGAGCAAGGTACCACGCCGCAGCAGCGTGTTTATACGGCAACACTGGATACTTTGTTAGATACCATAAAAAGCAAAGATATTAAGCCGCCGACACTCATTATTGTCGGCGAAGTCGTCAGTTTGCACGACAAACTCAAGTGGGTAAAAGAGCATCATAATGATGATGATGACAGCGTGTTTGCCTATAAAAATTAACACTTAGGTTTAGTCAATGATGCATAAAAAACCGCGTAGCCAGTAATGGTAGCGCGGTTTTTTTTTATGTTATTAAAGCATATGTAAATCACATTGACCGTATATAAGTATTCTGGTTAGATCGGCTTCTGATGATAAAAAAAATATTTTTATATTTATTTTTGATCTGGCTTATCTGGGGGTATTTTATTGCCACGGCCACGGCCACGGCAGAGCATGGTGCTGTAGACTGTGACCCGATAGTTAGTTTAGATGTTCAGCCAACCACCTTGCAGAAGGTTTTAAGCCTCCTTGCGGAGCAGTATCATTTTGATCTAATTTTCCCTGTCGATGCTGATCGGTCTGTCGAGCAAATTGATGCAATGTCGTTGAGTCAAAGCCTGAAATATCTAACGGCTGATGTAAATACTATTTTGCAACATGAAAAAGTAGAGGGATGTGCCAGAGGCCGGTTGATCTCACTAGAAGTATTGCCAGTAGGTCAGGATGCGGAATATGTTTATGTAAAACCTGCAGAATATATTTCCACGCCGAATGAGCCGCAAGTTGAACCGCAAATAGAACCGCAAATAGAACCGCAAATAGAACCGCAAATAGAACCGCAAATAGAACCGCAGGTTGATTCTGATTTTATCGATGATATGGAGTTGTATGCTGAGGAGATACTATTAAATAAGCGTAAGATGGATAAAGTGTTATTGCCTGAGCAACGACAGGAGTTTCGGGAGACTATGAGGCAGGTTAGGACGAGACTTGAGGCCGAGGGTTTACTTGAGTCGGGAAATCAAATGCATAATCGTAATAACAATGTTAATAGTAGAAGAAATAATAACAGTGATACGCAAGAGTGAGGTTGGAACGGTGTTTATGTGCTTTGTTTGTTCTTTTGTGTCATCGTTCCTCTATCAGGATAATCTCCTTCTAGATATATCCAGTCACCCTGGTTTCGAGTGAATCGACTGGTCTCGTGTAGTTGATGTGCGCGACCGTTGATTTTATAGGTAGCAATAAATTCAATAATTCCCTGTTTATCATTCACCCCACCTTGTTCAGTGTTTTTGATATTTAGCCGAATCCATTTTATTTCCGGGTCAAAATCAATTTTTTCAGGCCGTGTATCTTCGTGCCAGGTATTTTTTAAGTAGGACTCATTCTCTGTTACGTAGGCACTGTAGCGTGAACGCATCAATTGTTCTGCTGTTTCAGCTTTAATCTTGTCAGTCAGATATTTCTCACAACATTGTGAAAAATTTATTTTTGAACCGCAGGGGCAGTCTTCGTTGTTATGCATGATTTTAAGCTGTAGATTTCGTTGTAATTTGTGTTGTTGTCAGGATTTTAATTTGAAATGTCTTTTCATAAGTAAATTCTATCTGCTTATAGAATTTTCCTGCCACAACAATGGTGCAGTATATAGAGAAATGCGGCTGAAACGGGTATGATATGCACTCCCAATGTCAGGGGTAATTCTCTGATATTTCGAATGAATTCTTTAGTCTTTTTATCTTTTTGATTTAAAAGGCTTTTTTGATACTGACACATGATCCTTTGGAGGAATAAGATGTCGGATATAGTTGCAACTAACCAGACCATACTGGTTGTTGGCGGAGGCATCAGCGGCATGACCGCTGCGATTGAAGCAGCCGAAGTTGGCAAACAGGTCATCGTAATTGAGAAACGTCCTTTTATAGGTGGTCGTGTTTCTCAACTTTATAAATACTTCCCCAAGCTGTGTTTCCCGACCTGTGGTCTGGAAATCAATCAGCGTCGTATCAATGCTAATAAGAACATCACTGTGGTGACTATGGCTGAAGTAACGGGTCTGGTAGGTGAAGCGGGTAATTATACAGCTTCGGTGAAAATCAGCCCGCGCTATGTAAATTCAAACTGTACTGCCTGTGGTGCCTGTGGTGATGCGGTTGAGTCTGAGTTCGATAACGAATTCAACTACAACATGGATAAACGCAAAGGTGCTTACCTGCCGTACAATCTGGCTCAGCCTCAGCGTTATGTGATCGATCCTCAAATGATCGGTACTGATGATGCGCAGAAAGCCAAAGACGCCTGTAAGTTCAACGCGGTTGATCTTGATATGCAGGAAGAAACCATTGAGCTAAAAGCCGGTGCCGTTATTTATGCAACAGGCTGGCGTCCCTACGATGCCAATAAGATTCAGCCTTATGGTTATGACCGTATAAAGAATGTGATTACCAGTGTTGAGTTCGAGCGTATGATGGATCCATTCGGTCCTACAGGCGGCAAGCTGGTACGTCCTTCCGATGGTGCAGAAGCTAAAAAAGTGGCTTTCATCCAATGTGCAGGTTCACGTGACCGCAACTACCTGAAACATTGTTCACGCATTTGCTGCATGGCTTCATTGAAGCAGAGTACTTATGTTAGTGAGAAATACGGTGATGATGCTGAAGTATCCATTTACTACATCGATATTCGTGCGATTGATCGTTTTGATGATTTCTATCAGAAGGTACAAGACGACAAGAACGTGACCTTTATCAAATCGAAAGTAGCCAGTATTGTTGAGAACAAAGCAAACGGTAACCCAACACTGCATGGTGTGGATACTGAAGGTTACAACCGTTACGCCAATGAGCATGATTTAGTGGTTCTGGCTGTAGGTATGGAGCCGAGCGTTGATAAAGACACATTCCCAATTGAAATTAAAGTGAACGACGAAGGTTTCATTGAACATGATGAAGCTAATGGCGGTGTATTTGCTGCAGGTTGTTCATCTGATGCGCTGGACGTCAATCGCGCTGTCCAGCATGCGACAGCAGCTGCGTTACGTGCCATTCAGGTCGTCAACCGCGTTGCAAAGGCGGAGGGTTAAGAAATGGCTGGTGAAATGAAAATTGGCGCATACGTTTGTAAAGGTTGTGGTATTGGTGAGCGTTTAAATGCAGACCAGCTGGCAACCACGGCAACTCGCGATGGTAAAGCCGCGATTTGTCAGCAGCACGATTATCTGTGCAGCGAAGAAGGCGTGAATATGATTCAGAATGACATTGATAACGAAGGTGTTAATCGTGTTGTCATTGCTGCTTGCTCGCGCCGCGCTAAAACGGATGCATTTGCTTTTAAACATGTGACCTTGCACCGTGCTAACTTGCGTGAAGGTGTGATCTGGGTTCGTCCTGATAGCGACGACCAGCAGGAAACCACGCAGGAAATGGCGGATGATTATGTTCGTATGGCCTGTGCCGAAGCGAAATATAGCAAAGTGCCTGAGGCCAGTGGCCAGCAGGGCGTTAACAGAAACATCCTGATCGTCGGTGGTGGTGTTGCTGGTATGACGGCCGCACTGGAAGCCTCTAAAGCAGGTTACCCATGTACTATCGTTGAGAAGGCCGCCACTCTGGGCGGCGCAGTCGCGCAGTTGTACAAGACGATTCCAACGAAAGCGCCTTATGCCGATCCTCAGGATTCCGGTGTGGATGAATTGATTGCGGCTATTGAAGCTGATAGCAATATCACAGTTCATCTGAATTCAAGAACCACCAACATTGCTGGTGCACCTGGCCGTTTTGCTGCAGATATTTCTGCTGAAAGCGGTGCTACTGTGACTAAAGATTTTGGTGCAATTGTTCAGGCGAGTGGTTTCAAGCCTTACGATGCCAATCAATTGCCTGAGTTTGCTTATGGCAAAAATAAAGATGTGGTGACACAGCTTGAGCTTGAAGCACTGGCTAAAGCCGCCAACGGTAGTGCGATTAAACGCCCTTCTGATGGCAAAGAAGTTTCAAGTGTTGTCTTCGTACAATGTGCCGGTCAACGCAGCAAGAAAGAAGGTCATTTAGAGCACTGTTCTGGATACTGCTGTAGTGCCAGCATCAAACAGGCGATGTATTTCAAAGATCAGAATCCTGATGTTGAAACTACAATCATGTACACCGATTTGCGTACACCGGGTGCTGGCGGTGAGAACTTCTACCGTAGCGGCCAGAAGAAAGGCATTATCTTCACCAAGAGTGTTGTTAGTGAAGTGGTTAATGGTGCCAATCCAACCGTTAAATTTAAAGATCTGATCCTGAATGAAGAAGCTGAAGTTGAAGCTGATCTGGTAGTTCTGGCAACGGGTATGGTGCCCAACGCGGGTCAGGCGACTCGTGCTGAATTAACCATCGAAGAGAATGAAGATAAAGCGGATGCGAAATCTAGTGGAGAAGCACAGGTAATCAGAGTCGAAGTAGAGTCAATTCTTAATCTTGACTACCGTCAGGGTAAAGACGTACCGCACATGGCAAATGGTTTTGCTGATTCGCACTTCATCTGTTTCCCTTACGAGACACAACGCACCGGTATTTACACCGCCGGGCCTACACGTCGTCCTATGGATGCGAAGCAGGCGATGGACGACGCCATGGGTGCAGCCATGCGTGCCATTGGTGAAGCAGAAAACGCCGGTTTGGGTAAAGCCGCTCACCCCCGTTCGGGTGATCTGAGCTTCCCGACTTTCCGTAAGGAAGGTTGTACACAATGTAAGCGCTGTACTGTGGAATGTCCTTTCGGTGCGATCAACGAAGATGAACAGGGTTACCCGGTTTATAACGAATCACGTTGCCGCCGTTGTGGTACCTGTATGGGTGCTTGTCCGGTTCGCGTGATTTCTTTCGAGAGCTATTCGGTTGATACTGTTGGTCAGCAGCTGAAAGCAGTGGATATTCCTGAAGAGTTTGATGAAAAGCCACGTATTCTGGTACTGGCCTGTGAGAACGATGCTTATCCTGCTCTGGATATGGCTGCTCAGAATAAACTCGAATACAGTGCGTTTGCACGAGTGATTCCTGTTCGTTGTCTGGGTTCAATCAGCCTGAGCTGGATCACCGATTCACTGAATAGCGGTTTTGACGGCATCATGCTGATGGGTTGCCCGAGTGGCGATAATTACCAGTGCCACTTCGTCAAAGGTTCAGGCACAGCGCAGGAACGTATGGGTAAAGTGGGTGATACGCTGCAGTCGTTGAGTCTTGAGAAAGAGCGTGTGGCAACATACGAAATCTCAATCACTGATATCCATAAAGTACCAAAACTTATTAACGATATGGCTACGACGATCGAAAAGATCGGCATGAGCCCATTCAAGTTCTAAGGAGCCGATACCATGAGTACAAATACAGGTATGGTTGAAAAATACCGTAACAACTTCCTGAAAGAAGTTGAGGCCAATGTCGAAGAAGGCGAATGGGTAAAAATGTGCATGCAGTGTGGTGTATGTGCTGGCTCATGTCCTTTAGGTTCGCACTGGGCTCATCCGCCGCAGGAAATCTTTATGATGATTCGCGCTGGTAAGCGTGATGAAGTTCTGACATCTGATTCAATGTGGATGTGTACCTCCTGCTACAACTGCATCGTGCGTTGTCCGCGTGAGCTGCCTATTACTCACATCATGCATGGCCTGGCGAATTACGCCAAGCGTCTGGGCTTAACACCCAAGTCACAGCCAACCGCATGGTTCTCTCAGGTTTTCTGGGACAACATGATGAAGAAAGGTCGTGTTAATGAGCTGAAGCTGGGTCTGTCTTTATATTTCAAAGATGGCCTTGTATCGGGCATTAAAGAATCAATCAAGCACCAGAAACTTGGTATGAACATGATGAAAGCCAAGCGTATGAGTATTGCTGAATTATTCGGTGGTCATGGTGTAAAAGACATCAGTGACTTGCAGAAAATCATTAAGAAAGCCGAAGAGATCGAGAACGCTCGTATCGAAAGCTACGGTAAATAAAGAGGCATATTACAATGGCTAAATACGAATATTCATACTATCCAGGCTGCTCTTCACAGAAGGGTGCATCTTCATCTAACCTGTCGCGCTCGGTTGAAACCATGTGCGAAGAGCTGGACGTAAAACTCAACGTGATTCCGGACTGGAACTGTTGTTCAGCTTCAATCGGTTATGGCGGTGGTGGCGTTTTACCACGCATGACATTGTCAGCAAGAAATATCGCCCTGTCTGAAAAACATAATGTAGGTCAGGACATCGTGGCGACCTGTGCAGCCTGCTGGTTGGCAACGAAAGAAGCGCAGGAACGTTTCGATCATGATGGTGATCTGATGGCAGATACCAACAAAGCTCTGGCTGAAGCTGGCCTTAAACTGGAAAACAAAACCAAAATTCGCCACATGGTTGAAGTCTTGATCGAAGACATTGGCTATGAGCAAATTGGTTCTGGCGTTAAAAGACCGCTGGAAGGTTTGAAAGTAGCGGGTTATGTTGGTTGTCAAACTAACCGTCCTTTCGGCATTGATGGCGAGTCATTCGAAAACCCAATGTATCTGGATAAGCTGGTTGATACACTGGGTGGCGAGTCAATCAAAACCTACGAGAAAAAAGTACAGTGTTGTGGTGGTGCGTTAGCATTCTCCGAACCGGTTAAATCTCAGGAAATGATTCACGGTATTATCGAGTCGGCATATGACAATGGCGCGGATGTAATCGCAACGCCCTGTCCGTTATGTCAGGCCAATGTGGAAATCTATCAGGATGAAATTAACGCGAAATACGGTAGCAAGTTCAACATGCCAGTTGTTTATTACAGCCAGTTGATTGATGTTGCATACGGCCGTAATGCTAAAGATGCTTCACTGGATGGTCAAATCATCAAGGCTAAAAAGCTGGAAGACATTGCTGGAAAATAATAAAAATTATAACTAGTAGTATTAAAACTAAAGCCCGGTTAGTCCGGGCTTTTTTTTACCTATTTAAAAGGCGCATGGCTGAACAAGTTGTTGTGTATAGGGTCTCACTGAGATAAATTATTTTTCACGTTAGGTGCTCTTGGATGAAAAAACTGAATAAAAAAGAATACATCGCTCCATGGGAAAAAGCTTTTGACCTTATTTTAAGCCCATTGGAAGAGTTTATTCATCGCCAGACCACCAGTGGCGTTCTGCTTATGATATGCGCCATTGTTGCACTTGCTATTGCTAATAGCCCCTGGAATGAAGCTTATCATCATATTCTTGAATTGACTTTTACCATTGGTGTAGAGGGGTTTCAGTTGTCGAAATCATTGCATCACTGGATTAATGATGGATTGATGGCGTTATTTTTTTTCGTAGTTGGTCTTGAACTCAAGCGTGAGATTTTGGTGGGGGAGCTGGCTGACCCTAAACAGGCCATATTACCGATTGTTGCTGCAATTGGCGGTATGTTGGTGCCCGTTATTATTTATGTCAGTTTTAATCCTGAAGGTCATGCTCTAAATGGTTGGGGTGTGCCAATGGCCACCGACATCGCCTTTGCTCTGGGCGCTTTGGCTTTGCTGGGCAGTCGAGTACCTAAAAACTTGCTGACCTTCCTGGTGGCCCTGGCCATTGTTGATGATCTAGGTGCTGTTTTAGTCATTGCACTATTTTATACCGAAGCAATAAATTTCATTGCACTGACTGTTGCCATTCTATTGTTGTTTCTATTGATAGCATTGAATCTCGGTGGCATACGCCGTCCGCTACCTTATATGATGATTGGTGTGATGCTCTGGATCGCTATGCTACAGAGTGGTGTACATGCGACTCTCGCTGGCATCATCCTGGCCTTCACCATTCCGATGCGGCCAAAATATGATGCTGATCGATTCTTGTCTCATATCAATGATATGGTGGTGCTTATTAAGCGCGCCTACCAACATGAAAATAACATCGTAAAAAATGTTGAGCTGCGTAGTCGTGTGCAGGCGTTGGAAGAGGGTGTGCATTTGGTACAAGCCCCTGCTCAGATTTTGGAGCATAAAATGCATCTGCCAACAGCATATATAGTCATTCCGATTTTTTCATTGGCCAATGCGGGCATTCCTATCGACATATCTTCCTTTGATGCTATTGTCACAAATCCTGTTTCAATGGGTATAGCCGCAGGATTAGTTTTTGGGAAATTGATCGGTATTGCCGGTTTTTCCTGGCTTGCTATAAAGCTTGGTTTAACTGTGCTCCCTCATGGTCTTAACTTCAAACACATTGTGGGTGTTGCACTGATGGGTGGTATCGGTTTTACCATGTCAATATTCATTGCAGAACTAGGTTTCGTTCATCATCCTCAGGATCTGCTTATGGCTAAAACAGGAATTCTTTTTGCCTCAGTTCTAGCTGGTGTTTCGGGATTTATCTGGTTGTATCTAACGGCTGAGAAAAATAAGGAATACTCGTTGGATTATAAACTTTGATTTAAGTGAGCAAGCATGGGAGGCGTCGTCGAAGTAAGCTTTGCTTTCATCGAGTGCTTTTAAATGCTGTTAAGCAGCGCTGATCGTAAATACTGCCAGCAGTTTTGAGTTTGAAGAAATTGGTTAAAAAAGACTCTTCTGCGTTATTAATAGATGTCATAACGCTCTATTGATATCTCTCAGTGATTTTTTTCTGCCATTATCGACAGGGATAGTTGGTTAGACAATATTGCATAGACAGGTTGTCTATCGTCAAGGCAACTAATATGTGAACCAGCATGCAAGTTGTAGAAAGACTTACTTTACTATCTATTGTCGTGTTAATAGTTGCGCATGTTACGAGCAATGATTTTATCGAGTAACTAATATCAGGCATTGATCATTATGCCGATGTGTTCATTTTTGTTTGAACACCTAATAAAGAAGCCCGGAATATCCGGGCTTCTTTATGTCAGGAATACCAAGAATTTTATGCTTAGCTGCCGCCAACCACCGCAGTTGGATCGACTTCATGCATGTCTGGCAATTCGTGAGCAATACCCTTGTGGCAGTCGATGCAAGTTTTGCCTTCATCGAGTGCTTTTGAGTGCTGATCGACTGCACGTCTGCCCTGTACACCGAAATCCATGAAATCGAAGTTATGACAGTTTTTGCATTCACGTGAGTCTGTTTTCTTCATTACTTCCCAGACATTATTGGCTAACTTGAGACGCTTGGCTTCAAATTTTTCACGTGTGTCGATCGAACCTAGTGCCTTGTGCAGTAGTTCGTTGCTGGCCTGGATTTTACGTACGACCTTGTGGGTCCATTCTTTTGGAACATGGCAATCCGGGCAGGTAGCACGTACGCCCGTTCGATTGCTGTAGTGAACAGTTTGTTTGTATTCCTGAAAGACATTGTCTTCCATTTCATGACATGAAATACAGAAGTCTTCATTGTTTGTCATTTCCATGGCTGTGTTAAAGCCGCCCCAGAAGATAATCCCCGAGACAAAGCCGACTGCAAGCAGGATCCCCAGACTGTATTTCGCTGAGGGTGTTTTAAATAGCTGCCATACGCGGCAGAGGATGTGGCCGTTACATTCGTCCGAATTATTGTTGCTCATAACTATACCCGTTAGCTGTTATTGGCAGTATTTTTATTGTCCGCTAATTGCGGTTATTGGCTTGAAATCATTTTCAACCAGTGCCGGTGCATTCACCTGAGGGACATGGCACTGGGTGCAAAAATATCGACGAGCCGAGATATTAGCCAGGACATGTTCGTCTCTATCTTCAAAATGTGTCTGGCTAATTTTTGTCGCACCTGCTTCGCGGTAATTTTTCCAGCTATGACAAGATAGGCATTTGTTGGATTTTAGATTGATCGTATAACGGTCAACCTGGTGAGGAATCAACGGTGGCTGTTGAACATAATCACGCGCGATGGGTTGGCCATCTTTCGCGTACATTTTCTGTTCAGGTGCCGTCGAGCTCTGGTCTAACTCTGAGCCGCCACGCAGTGATTCTACGCCCGCTGAGTGTGATTGCATTGAAGCTGTGGCTGCAAGCAAGCCAAGCGTAAGTGATGCGATTATAGATAGTTTTTTAATCATCATAAAACCTCTGCTCCAGTAGAATGATCGGTGTGATTGTGAATGTTTTTGTTGTGAACTGGTTTGTTATTAAAGCGTAATCCGAAATGAAAGACGTCTTTGCTGCATACATCAATACAGCGGCCGCAATTGGTGCAGTTGGCTGATGTAACGACGGGGCCAATACCTTTGTCGGCACCTTTTAAGGCGGGACGTATTACCTGTTGCTCGGGGCAGACCAGGAAGCAGTCCATGCAATCATTGCACTGTTCACGCGCATCAGCGCGTATGCGCAGTGGACTGTGTGTGCCGAGTAAACTGTAGAAAGCACCAACCGGGCAGAGGTGACTACACCAGGCGCGTCGACTGACAAGCAGATCAAAAAGAAAAACGCCAAGTAGGATGGTCCAGGCCATGCCTATGCCAAATATCAAGCCACGGTGCATCATGGAGACGGGGTTAACCATTTCCCATGCTACGTTGCCGGTGGTGAATGCGAGCAACAATGTGATAGCAAGTAGCCAGTAACGTGAATTATTTGAAATGGTGGAAGCGCTCTTGATGTTGAAGCGTTCGCGCAACCAGTGCGCCAAATCGGTGACCATGTTGACTGGGCAGACCCAGGAACAATATACCCGTCCACTGACTAATAAATAAAATCCAAGGACAATGGCCGCACCAATCATGGCAGTTGTTTCTGGAGTATGGCCAGCAAATATAGATTGCAGTAATACATAAGGGTCTGTCAGCGGCAATGTATCAAGCACCAGATTGGAGCTGAGGTTGCCTTTGACTAACCATATACCAAGCCCTGGGCCGATCATGAACAAGATTAAAATAGCCAGTTGGCTGAAGCGACGCGCCAGTAGCCACTTGTGAGCCAGCAGCCAGCCCTTGTTCTGGATTGCTTCTGCACCTGGATGGAGTGGCATGATCATGGCGCTTCCTTCATACCCTGATTTAACGTTTTCAGTGGGTCGCTGGAGAAAGGTGCACCGTTTGATGTGTTGTCATCAAATATCAGGCCTTCGCCTTCATAATCATAGTGCTGGCCTTCGGGTAGATTGTATTCGTGTTTGATGTCGGGGCTGACCAGGCTGCGGCCGGCTTTTTCTTTTTCCTTCCATCCCCAGCGGTAATGATGGCCGAGCTCGCCTTTAGCCAGGTTTAAAGGTAATACTTTGATGGCCGCTTCTTCCAGTACACAGCCGCGTTCACACTTGCCGCAGCCAGTGCAGTGATCAGAGTGTACGGTGGGGATAAATAAAGCGTGTTTGCCGGTACGAACATTGGCAACGTGCTCTAGTGTGATTGCTTTTTCGATAGCTGGGCAGATACGGTAACAGACATCGCAACGCAGCCCCTGAAAATTCAGGCAGGTTTCCTCGTCGAGCAGTACGGCTAAACCCATTCGTGCGTCATCGATATTTTCCAGGCTATGGTTCAGTGCACCGGTGGGACAGGCTTTGACGCAGGGAATGTCATCGCACATTTCGCAGGGTACATCGCGGGCAATGAAGTAAGGCGTGCCGGTGGTAACCGGCTCGCCAAGCTCTGCCAGACTCAGGGTGTCAAAAGGGCAATTCCGAACACATAATCCACAACGTATACAGGCGCCGAGGAAATCTTTTTCAGCGAGCGCACCCGGTGGGCGTAAAGCCTCGGCCGGCAACGAAATCGATTGCCGTGAATATAGACCAATACTCAAACCCATCAATGCCGCACCACCGGCCGTACGTGCGCTGCTTAACAGGAAGCGGCGACGGCTGGCCGAGGCTGGCGGTTGGGATGATGGTGATTGCTGCTGGATCATCTTTTTGCGTCCGGAGTCACGTCAGCCTATTACTTCAGGCCTTGACCACCTTAACGGCACACTTCTTGTAGTCGGTTTCTTTCGACAAAGGGTCAGTAGCATCCAGGGTGACCTTGTTGATTAAGCGTGATGCATCAAACCAGGGCACAAAGATCAGGCCTTCGGGTACTTTGTTACGGCCACGTGTTTCTATGCGCGCCGTAATTTCTCCGCGGCGGCTGATGACCTTGGCGGCCAGGCCACGACGCAAGCCACGCTTTTTAGCGTCTTCGGGGTGCATAAAAATGACTGCATCGGGGAAGGCGCGATACAGTTCGGGTACACGGCGGGTCATCGAACCTGAATGCCAGTGCTCGAGTACGCGTCCGGTGCTGAGCCACAAATCAAATTCTTCATCCGGGCTTTCGGCGGCGGGTTCGTAGGGTGCGGTGATAATATTAGCGCGGCCATCGGCGTTGCCGTAGAACTTGACGCCTTCACCGGCTTTAACATAGGTATCATAACCTTCACGATAACGCCAGAGCGTTTCTTTGCCATCGACCACGGGCCAACGCAGGCCGCGCACCTGGTGATAGGTATCAAAGTTAGCTAGCTCGTGACCCTTTTTCGGGCCTTCCAGCTGGAAGCGGCGGTATTCTTCGAACAGGCCTTTCTGAATGTAGAAACCAAAATCGGCCATTTCGTTATTGCCGTATTCATTGCCATCACTATCTTTTACGGTCACTTTCGGGAATTGGTTGACCTGGCCGTTGGCGTATAGCACTTCATACAGGGTTTTGCCCTTGTATTCAGGGTTAGCGTCGAGTATCTCGGCAGGCCAGCAATCTTCGGTCTTGAAGCGCTTGGAGAACTCTACCACCTGCCACATATCGGACTTGGCTTCGCCGGGTGCTGCTACCTGCTGACGCCAGAACTGGGTGCGGCGTTCAGCATTGCCGTAAGCGCCTTCTTTTTCGGTCCACATGGCGGTGGGCAGAATCAGGTCAGCCGCCATGGCGGTGACTGTGGGATAGGGGTCAGAAACAACGATGAAGTTGGCGGGGTTGCGGTAGCCGGGGAAGGCTTCCTCGTTTATGTTGGCAGCGGCCTGCATGTTGTTGTTGCACTGCACCCAGTAGGCGTTGAGCTTGCCGTCTTTCAGCATGCGGTTCTGTAACACCGCGTGATAACCCGGTTTGCCTGGAATGGTACCTTCGGGTATTTTCCAGATTTTTTCCGCCAGATCACGGTGATCTTTCTTCGCGACAACATAATCAGCAGGCAGGCGGTGTGAGAATGTGCCTACTTCACGAGCAGTACCACAGGCTGAGGGTTGACCGGTCAAGGAGAAGGGGCTGTTGCCGGGTTCGGAAATCTTGCCCATCAACAGATGTACGTTATACATCAGGCCATTGGCCCAGACCCCGCGGGTATGCTGGTTGAAACCCATAGTCCAGAACGAAGTAACTTTTTTCTTGGGGTCAGCATACAGCTTGGCCAGGCGTAAAAGTTTGTCTTCGGGTACACCAGACAGCTTGGCTGTATATTTGAGGGTGTAGGGTTCCAGTGATTTGGCGTACTCATCGAAATCGATTTTAGTGAGTTTGCCCTTATCGGCATTCGCGGCCTTTTTCTGTAACTCGTGTTCAGGACGTAAGCCATAGCCGATATCAGTCGGTGTTTTGTTAAAGTTGACGTGCTTGTCGAGGAAGTCTTTGTTGTAAGCTTTATTCTGCACGATGTAGTTGGCAATGTAGTTCAGGATAGCCAGATCGGTCTGTGGTGTGAACACCATGTTGTTATCACCCAGATCGAAGCAGCGATGCTCGAAGGTGGATAATACGTGTACTTCACTGTCGGGTTTTGACAAGCGAGTGTCGGTGAGACGTGACCAGAGGATAGGATGCATCTCGGCCATGTTGGAACCCCAGAGGACAAAGGCATCAGCGTGTTCAAGATCGTCATAACAACCCATGGGTTCATCGGCACCAAAGCCACGAATGAAGGCACCTACGGCGGAAGCCATGCAGTGTCGTGCATTCGGATCGATGTTGTTGGAACGGAAACCAGCTTTGTAGAGCTTGGATGCGGCATAACCTTCCCAGACGGTCCATTGCCCAGAGCCAAACATACCCACGGTGGATACTATTTCTTCCGGTTTTTTGCCCTTATTAGCTTCAAGGTCGTGTTTGAGTGCAGCCTTGAATTTTTCTTCCATGACATCAAAAGCCTGATCCCAGCTGACCGGGGTAAAGTCACCTTCCTTGTCGTATTTGCCATTGCTCATGCGCAGCAGCGGCTGTGTCAGGCGATCTTTGCCGTACATGATCTTGGACAGAAAATAGCCTTTGATACAATTGAGACCTCGGTTAACAGGTGCATCTGGGTCACCCTGTGTGGCAACAATGCGCCCACCTTTGGTGCCTACCAATACGCTGCAACCAGTCCCGCAAAAACGACACGGAGCTTTATCCCAGCGAATGGAATCTTTGGATTGCGCCAATGCTTCTTTTACACCGGGTATAGTAATGCCGGCTGCTGTCGCGGTTGCGGCAATTGCATTGGACTTAATGAAATCTCGTCTGGTCAGTTTCATTGTTCGGCCTCCTATTGACCTTTGTGTCTCTGTGTCCAGAGACCTTAGTTTTCTTTAAATAATAGTGTCTTCAAATTCATGGTAAATCATCGATGTGGATAGCACACCGTGGATATCGTTCATACGACCGAGCATGTCGGATAACAGTCCGGCGGATTCCTGTTCTACCGTGACTACCATACGACCATCATCATTGCTGCCGTGGACTTCAACACCTTCGATCTTGATTAACTCTTGCCAGACTGACTGGACATTTTCCGGATAAGATCGAACAAGTACGCCGCTAATATTCATAGTATCTCCAGAATTAATTTGTAAACATGGTGATGGCTTTTGTCGGGCAGATGGCAAAACAGGCGCCACAGCCAGTACATAAATCAGTATTGATGACAGGAATAGACACACCACCGAGGCGTGGTGTCATGGTAATGCTGTTTGCTTCGCATGGGTCATAACAACTGCGGCACTCAACGCCGTTAAAGGCGATGCAGGTTACGGTGTTAATAGAGGCTTCAACTGACCACGGTGGCTGACTTTCGTTTATTATTAGCGCTTTAGGCTCGCAAGCATCAACGCATTTACCGCAGAATAAGCATTCACCGACATTAAAATTGATAACAGGATAATTGCCACGACCTTTACGAATAATTTTAGTTGGACACTGTTCAATGCATTCGCCACAGCCATCACATGTCTGTGTGAATTGAATTTCGTCACCAGCCCATGGAGGTCTTATCGGAGAGCTTTTTCCCGAATAATCTCCACGTAGAAACTGCATTCTATTAATGGCGACGCTCACACAAACCTGCCCGTCTAAAATTATAAAGTCCAAAGGTTAGACTTATTAGTATTAGTGGATGATGATATAAGTCAAGTTTGTGTGCGCAAAAAAGGATAAGTAGAATTAGACGCGTATGTGACATCTTGGTGTAGAATTCGATTTATGTTCCCGACCAATAAGATCAGGGTTATGTCAATTTCTTGTAGATAAACTGCAACTATTATATAGATAATTCAATGTTAAATTTATTGCCACAAGATAATGCTGCCGATGTGCTGGAATTGCCGAATTTTAAGCTTGAGTTATCAAGTGGTCATTCGTCAGTTCAACTGCAGCAATCAGTCTCAGAAGTGAAACATGAAAAAGAAGACCTGACTGTGTTTTTTGGCATAGGCATGACCATTAATATAGTCATGATTGTGAGTTTCTTTATCTGGGCGGTTAAACAATGGAAAAAAAATGACACTACTAAAAAGTAGTCTGTTACACAGAGTTGTAATACTGCTTGTTTTGTTATTATCGCTCACGATGGGGTGGTATTTTGTTTTACAAGATCCCGTTTATCCTCAGGAGTTGATGGGTGTACTCCGTCCTGATCCCAGGCAATTAAAGTCGTTTGAGCTGATTGATCAGAATGGTAAGGTGATCAATCAGCAGATGTTTAAGAATAAATGGTCTTTTGTTTTTTTCGGCTATACGTCCTGTCCTGATATTTGTCCAACCACGCTCCACACATTAAATTCAGTGATAGCCATGCTGGCCAAAAATGATAATAAGTTATTGCTGGATGCGCAGGTTGTATTTGTATCAGTTGATCCTGAGCGTGATACAGTTGCTATGCTTGCTGATTATATGGCATTTTTTAACAGGGATTTTATCGGCATTACTGGTGATAAAAAAAACATTGACAATATTACGCAGCAATTTGGTGCGGGTTATATGATGGATGAGGAAATAGCGCCCGGCCAATATCAGGTTAGCCATACCAGTGCTATTTTTCTGGTGACGCCTGATAACAAGTTAGTGGCTGCCTTTTCGCAGCCTCACATTCCGGGAACTATTGTTTCACAGTATAAAAAAATTCGAGACTATTTATCAAAATAAGCGATTTACCATTCTTTATATTGTAAGTTTGTTATTTAGTGATGTGATCGAACTTAATAATGTGTTCATTAATGATGCCACTTTTCACTAATTCCAGATAGTTTTCGTCATTATAAAGTCTGATAGCACAAGGATTTATCGAGCCACACTGGAATTGAATCTGGCCTTCTACTATTTCATATTTTTCTACATGCACGGTTGCTGCTTCATCAAGAACGTCAAATTTGCTTCTGGTGAATGATCCTGACTCTGATTCACGTACCACTTTTTCGAAAACCGCATCAATCATGTCGGGAGTGACTTTGGTAGCATAAGGGTAGGGTACATATAGAAGGGCAATCCATTGTTCAGGGTACATTTTTATATAAATATTGTTACTGGTCTCTTTTGCAGCCGAGCTGTTATTACCTTCCCTGGAGAAATGACCTGAGAGAATATCCATGGATTCTATTTTTTGTTGAGAAAAAACACTTCCTGATAGTGTTGTGAGTAATGCAAATATAGTTGTGTATAAATAATTTCTTAACATGTTTTTCATTAGCTGTCTGTCTCTTTGTCGTTTGTTTAAATTTTTTAATAGAATATTACTGGATTGCGTGTAACGGCCACAGATACGATATAACCAAAACAAAATAATGCGGCAAACCATGCGGTGATCCGTATGTTTTTTGTTCGTCCATAACTGAGTGCTACCATGCCAAGTGCGATGTAAATAATTAAGGCAAAAATTTTTGCGGTTAACCAGTGCTGAGACAATGGATATTGTTCTGTTTTAATGGCTAGTAGTATGGCGCTGCCAAGTAATACGGTATCGATGATTGGTGCCAGTATTTTTACCCATCTTTTCTTTAGTACGTCCAGATCCATCATCATCCATATACCGCGTAAGATAAAAAATATCAGCGTGAGAATAACGGACGATATGTGGATGTACTTAATCAGCATGATTTGCCCAGTACTAAAGCACTTGCCGCTATTTGCGCAGCTGGTGGCTGACAAATAGCGAGGCGGTCAGCAGTATGACTGCACCAGCCTGATGGGCGGCACCCAGTGACACTGGAACGATCAGCAGCAATGTGGAGATGCCTAGCGTAATTTGTAGAGCCAGTGCAGCAAGCAGTAGATGAATGCTGAGATGGGACATCGGTGTTAATCCAAGTTTTCGTGTTTTCAACCAGAAAACGGAGATGATTAAAAAAAGCAGGGTCGCCAATACTCTGTGGTCAAACTGGACAGTGATGATGTTCTCGAAAAAATTATGCCAGACGGGGTCTAGCATAAACAGGCCATCGGGTATTAACTGCCCATTCATCAGGGGGAAGGTGTTGAAGGCAAAGCCTGCTCGGGTACCGGCGACAAAGCCACCGGACATGATGGTGATAAAAATGATGCCGGTAATGATGGCTGCCAGTCGGGCAAGTTTTGGATCTTTCAGCATGCTCGTTGAGGCCGTTTTGGGCGCCAGCAGGTCTAACGCTACCCAGAACATATAGGCATAAATAATAATGGCCAGGGTTAGGTGGGCAGTCAGGCGATACTGGCTGACGTGCGGGTCATCAACCAGGCCGCTTTTTACCATATACCAGCCCATCAGCCCCTGGAGTCCACCCAGTATAAACATGGCGAGTAATTTGGGGGTAAGCGATTTATTGACCTTTCCGGTGAGAAAGAAAAACAGGAAAGGCAGGAAAAATATAATGCCGATACTGCGGCCCAGTAAGCGGTGCGCATATTCAAACCAGAAAATCGATTTGAAATCTTCCAGCGTCATATGGAAGTTTTTTAGCTGATATTCAGGATACTGCTGATAAAGCTGAAATGTTTTCTGCCAGGCATCCTGGTCGAGCGGCGGTAATATACCCATGATTGGCGCCCATTCCACCATGGAGAGGCCGGAACC
>Ga0224496_10000089_pt1 | contig 66795 bp, 66 predicted proteins | sample SF_Jul11_sed_USG_2_FD_168127 | JGI IMG/M metagenome (GOLD analysis project Ga0224496, IMG submission 168127) | Sediment microbial communities from San Francisco Bay, California, United States - SF_Jul11_sed_USGS_8_1 | ecosystem: Environmental > Aquatic > Marine > Sediment | place: USA...
TTGTTCTTTGCCTTTAATAACCCGGTTCAGAGAGCAATTGTTTCTAATATTCATGAGATCAATAGGTTCACACTCAATTACCCTGCAATTAAAGCCAAACTACAGCTACAATGACATAGCTAAACAACGGCTACAGGTAATCTAATGAATATCGCAAGAACAATAAGATCAATCGAACCTGACTCCATTGATCTAAAGAGGGTTTAAAAATACCTTGGATATCTATGGAACCTGTATCTCATCAACAACCGATGAACACGGCCCGATTTACGTTTACCAAACAAGGTCCAGCCGGATTCTCAGCTTTGATCGGAAAATATGTCAAAGCTCCATGAAGCTCAATGACATTAATGGCCTGGCTCTCGGTTACACCCAGGCGATGATGGCGGGTTTATTTTTTATCCCCATCGTTAAAACAGCCACTATCATGGGGCTGGGCGCAGGCTCTATGGCCAAGAACCTGCTTAGCAGTTTCTCCGGGTTAAATGTTCACGCGGTTGAATACCGTGTCGCCGTAGCAAATATCGCAAAAGAATTTTTTTACCTGCCGGCCACTGATCGCTTCTGCATTCATATAGACGATGCGGTGAACCACATAAAAAACACCGCGACGAAAAGCGATATTATCTTTTCAGATCTCTACAACGCGGAAGGCATGGAGCTGAAACAGGTATTTTCATCCTACTTGCGTGATTGCAAAAATGCACTCAACGAACAGGGTGTGCTGGTCATCAATTTCTGGCATGCGCGACTTCAAACACGACAAAAATTAGATGCAGCTCTCGCTCTCGAATTTGAAGACCGGCTGCTCAGTTTCAAGGTAGACAGTGGCAACACGATCATACTCGCATTCAAAAACGACATCCCCTCGATGAATAGAAAAGAACTCCTGACTAAAGCTAAATGGTTACAGGAAGAAATGAACCTCCCGATGGAAATTTATGCCCAATTTCTCTGGACTACACAGCAAAATAAATTCGGGCTTAATTAATATGATAATCAAACACCAATAGGGGACAGCCCCCTTTAACCGTTCCCCATTGATCAAATGCACCCGATCCACCTAATTTCCTACTATAATGACCACCAAATGAGCCAAATAATATCTCTCTATTTAATACAATCTTATTCAGGACTCACTCATGTCTATAAAAAAACTTATTTTCTCTACACCTCTTCTATTAATCAGTCTGAACAGTTTTGCGAATGACACCTTAGATGCAGCCATTGGTGGCGCTATCGGAGGTGCCACAGGTGCTGCAATCGGTAATGAACTTGGTGGTCGAGATGGTGCCATTCTTGGCGGTGCCATAGGTGGTGCAGCAGGTGCTGCAATTACTACAGATAATAACCAGCAGCAAAGTGGCATCAAACCAGCTATACGTGTCGAATACCAGGAGCCTCCCAAAAACAATAACAATGGAAGCTTCTGCCCTCCTGGCCAAAGAAAAAAAGGTCGTTGTTAATAACAACATACAAGTCGGTTGGATAATAGAAGCGCAGGGCCTGTCCCTGTGCTTTCTATTTCGGCATTAATCCCTTGTACAAGCTGCCTCAGTTTCCAACTTTGGTAGCGGCATCATTCATGGATGAATTATGAGTTTCTCGAGCATGGATGCGCCGCCTCACACCCATTATTCATCCTTGCTATCTTCCATCTATCGGCGTGATAATACTTTACATCTAATCATCATCCAGCAATGAAAAATAGGTGGCTACTATGGACAACACGCTCAAAACTGCTTTTCTGTTAATGCTCACAGTGCTAACACTGGTTGCCTGCTCAAGCTTCAATCCATACGGCGATCCCGATGCACAACGTGATCGCTCAATAGATGCACAGGACGAAATGCGCAGAGATACTAAGTAGGTGATGAACATGCGCTATGAATTTCTATGAACATACAGATTATTAGAGGTCGTTAAAAATGAGCCTTTATAACCATATTCTGGTTGCCATCGATTTTTCGACGGCGGCTGATCATATTCTAAGCAAGGCCCTTGATTTAGCCCGGGATAATAAATCTAAAATCAGCCTGCTGCATGTGGTGGAGTACCTGCCACCAATCGATTATTTCAACGATTCCCTGATGTATACCAATTGGCCTGAAGATGAAAAGCTGATACTCAAGCGCGCCCAAGACAGGATGAAACAATTTGCCAGTAAACATGCGCTGGAAAATGCCACGCTCAAAGTTGAAATAGGTGCACCCAAACTGGTGATCGCTCATTACATCGAACAGCACCAGTGTGACCTGGTCGTACTTGGCTCACACGGTCGACACGGTTTAAGCCTGCTCCTGGGATCTACCGCCAATGCCGTGTTACATGCCATGCCCTGTGATGTGCTGACGATAAAAATAGAAGAATAGTTTTATCGCTCGAACTGGCTGTCCAAGCGAAAAGAATAGGGTCGGGTTTTATGTTTTGCCTTTCGTTTTTTTTATTCTTTTGTAAAACCAGCCTCTGTAAGTAATATACCAACGGCTTGTCGTAATAAGGCCGAATCATCAACTATCTATTATTTGTTTCGCTGCATCTACTGCTAAAACATTGTCACTAACCCGGGTGTTTCCAGGCTAGCTTTCCCCCTGCCTGTGGTACCATATTCCTCATCAACCGAATACTTGCTTTCCATATTTCTTATCCATACGCTCGCGTCTATTTTCCTTACCCCTAGCCCAGCAGAGTCTTTTAGTTCAATTATGTTGTCCGTTACATGGTCAAGAACCTGGCTTAAACGATCTTGAAACTGCAGAACCATCGTGGCACTTGAGATATCATCTCGCACCTGACGTGATTCATTCTCCATGACAACAATATTGTTTTCTAATGCTTCTGTAATTTTACTAAATCGTTCAATAATATCCTCAAACATCCCTTCAGCACGGCTCAAGGTATGCGCCCCCATATCTGAGAACTCTTTTCCATTTTGATAAAACTCATCTAGCTTCTCTATGGTCTCATCAATAGAGCACACTTTCTGGGCCATGATTTTACTTGTCTCTATTGATTTTTTGGCTAATCCGCGCATTTCACTAACCACGGCTGCAAATGCCCTGCCATCAACACCGAGGCGTGCAGCTTCAATCTCTGCATTGAGTGCTACGATCTGGCTTTGCATCGCCATCCGCTGTGCTTCTTCAGCAATCTCACTCATGTTCTTTGAATACTTTTTCACCTCAGCCACTATCACCTCTTTGCTATTATTTACTGCAACGAGAGCCTCATTCAGATCTTTAAATAGAGATTTAAAATCTTCCTGGCTGCTTCCTACAGCACCCAGTAAATCAAAATCATCTGATTTGCCTTGCCCATCTCCAGAACTGCCGCCTGAGGTCTTTAGAATCGTACCTAGTCTCTTTACTATTTCACCAAAAATTGAAGCTAAATCTGCCACTGCTTCTTCGCCAATCGCACGCGATGTCTCTATCTGCCTCGACCAGATCGGAAAAATCTGTTTGCAGAAATTACAGTTCTCTATTTGTGTCTTTGAATATTCACACGATTGATTTTCAACAATACTTCGAAACCGGGTCTTAAGACGCCAGCCAACTACAGAGGAAATCATTAATACCAATACAGCAGATATGATTGTATGCAGGTTCCATCCAGCCATAATTAATAATGGTACGATTGCTAAAACACCCGAACCTAAAGGCGCCAAAAAGAATATTGTTGAATTTGTTATGTAGGCTGACGAACCATACATAGGCGTGGATTTGGGCACGAATGCCGAACTACCCAGTTGCGCGTGTGCGATTAATCTATTACGTACCGTCATAATGATGTTGCCCCTGTTATTCTTATCTAAGACCCTGTTTACACATCAACACAGCCAGATTTGTACAAAAAACTAACTTCTGCCCTTACCTTTTCTTAGGCCTGGAATGATAATAAACAAATAAAACGCACAAATCAACAGAATCAACCAAATATTGCAAAACAACTTCTTCAACACTATAATCAAGTCGAATTCACTGACTTTTTCTTATTCTGCATGATTAAGATTGCAGGCATGTAGTGAACAGCCGTTTTGAAGCCGCCATTAAATATGTCATTAAGGTTATGTTTTGTAACAATAAAAAGGGAAATACTAATGTCAAAAAAGTCTTACTTAACACCCAACAAAGTAGCAGAGCTACTGATGGTCTCACCGACAGCCATCCGGCTATGGGCCGATAAAGGTGAATTAAATGCCTTAACCACACCCGGTGGACACCGTCGTTTTCTTCCCAGCGAAGTCGACCGTTTTGCCCACAAAAAAGGCCTGACCTTAAATTATGGCGAACCCGAGCATCCGAGAATTTTAATCGTCGACGATGACGCACAGTTACTGCGCTACCTGGTTGCGTTTTTTGGTGGCCTGGAAAGTGAAATCGATGTCGCTACAGCCAATGATGGTTTTGAAGCAGGTCTGAAGATCCTCGAATTTAAACCTCAGTTCGTATTACTGGATTTAATGATGCCACATATCGATGGCATTCAAGTCTGCCGTCGTATAAAAAATGACCCGACGACACAATCAATACGTGTTATCGCCATGACAGGCTACGCCTCTTCTGAAAATGTTGAGGCTATTATCGACGCCGGCGCTGAGGGCTGTTTACACAAACCTATTGATGAAAACATGTTACTGGCGCAACTAGGGTTAACACAAAATGCCAATGCCTGAAAGAGCTGTATCCCATACCTTACGGGCACTGTATTTCTTGCCCTGCGTTCTACTGCATCAAATTGCTATCGTGGTGATTAATAATTTCAACAGGAATCTATTTTTTATTACACGAATACCAGGAAGGGAGAAATTCATTCAGATCAAATTTTCAGGTACTAAGTGATGATTATAAAAGCCCCCACAATTTCAAACACAACCTACAAAATACTTGTCGTCGAGGACGAGGTACAGCAGCAGAAGCTGGTGAAGGCAGCTTTAAACTCCAACGAATTCGACCTGATGTTAGCAAGGAATGGTGAGGAGGCATTAGCTTTCATTAAAAAATATGATTTTGATGTAGTGCTCATGGACAAACGCATGCCTGGTATGTGTGGTGATGAGGTATGCAGCCGGATACGCAATGAACTGCATAAGCCATTATTACCCTTGATCATGCTGACCGGGACAACTTCAGATGAGGAACTTGAAAAAAGCTTGTCAGCGGGCGCCAATGATTTTATCCGAAAACCATATAACCCGATGGCATTAATCGCAAAAGTAAGGGCCACTGGTAATAACAAACGTATTGTTGATCAGCTCGACAGTGCAGATTCTATGCTGTTTGCACTGGCGCGAATGGTTGAGGCAAAAGATGAATGCACGGGCGACCATTGCTCACGTCTCGAGCACACTGCCACCGTATTCGGAAAGGAACTAGGACTCTGTTCGGAGGAGATTTACGCACTGCAACGTGGCGGTGTTTTGCATGACATCGGAAAACTGGGTATCCCGGACAGCATCTTATTAAAGGAAGGATCGTTGACGGATGAAGAATGGAAGATCATGCGCCAGCATACGATTATTGGGGAGCGCCTGTGTAGCGACTTAAAGAGCATGAAAAACACACTCCCAATAATCCGGCATCACCATGAGCGATATGATGGTGGTGGCTACCCGGATGGTTTAGCCGCGGAAGAGATACCATTTTTAGCCCGTGTTTTTCAGATCATAGATATCTATGACGCCTTATCCAACAATCGGCCTTATAAAAAAGCCTTCCCACTGGAAAAAATTATTTCTATTTTCGAAGAAGAGACAGAAAAAGGCTGGCGGGATCCTGAGGTTGTTATCTCATTTATAAACCTGCTTCGTAATCGTCCTGATGACCTGATATTACCTGCGGACAGAAAGAAGGATCAGGGCATGCAAAAATATGACGATATAGTCGCTACAGGTGCATTGGCTATGGCGCAGACACATTAGCTCCATAACGAATCATTATGGTTACCTATTGCACAGATTTAGACAACCATGAGAACCATAGTTACGAGCGAACGATCAACACTTGGATAAGATAATGGCAAAAAGATTATTTCGAAGCAGCATCTTCTCCATGTTTACACTGCTTTTATGTGCCTGCGTGCAGCAGCCGGACGAGCCAATGAGAATCGCCAGCAATGACTGGCTTGGTTATAAACCACTGTATCTTGCTGAAAAACTCGAATTGTTTAAATCTTCTGATATCCACCTGACGGAATTATCTTCGAACAGCGAAGTCATCCGCCTGTTTCAAAATGGATTGATCGATGGCGCAGCTCTGACATTAGACGAAGCACTATTATTAAAACAGGATGAACCCGATGTTGTGATCGTACTAGTTATGGATATATCGAACGGGGGTGATGCGATCATTGCACATGATGAAATAGCCGATATGCAGGCGCTACGTGGAAAGCGCGTAGGCCTGGAGAAAACCGCGCTCGGTGCCTATATGTTAACCAGGGCTCTCACACTGTCAAACCTGGATACTAATGATATCAGTAATATATCGTATGAATATTCAGAGCATGAGGAAGCCTTTGTTAACAGAAAGGTAGATGCCATTGTCACTTTTGAGCCCACAACCAGCCATTTATTAAAGAAAGGTGGACATATTATTTTTGACAGCCGTCAGATAGCGAATGAAATTATCGACGTGTTTGTTGTTCGTCGCACATACATGGAAAAACATTTGGATAAAATTAGTCAGCTTATCTATACCTGGTTTGATGCAATCAACATCCTGGAAACTGACCGCAATCGATCGATTGAGGCACTGGCTAACATATCAAACCTGAGTATTGAACAACTCATTACTTCACTCAGAGGTATACATTATCCCGATTACCCAGAGAACCTCAGATTATTCGAGCAGGGCAAAGATACATTGCATGAGAATGCAACCAGGTTATATAAAATAATGATAGAGAGTGAATTACTCTGCAGGGAAGTTAATATCGACGATCTCTTTTACGACCGACCTCTACTTGAGCTACCCAACAAAGATTTATTATCTTCGTCAAATATCTCAGAATAATGATACTCATATGAACATATCTTCCCCTTTACGATTAACCATTCCTGTTCTGCTTTTTTTGACTTTCGTCATTGCATCACTCAGTGACCATTTTTATCATGCGCCTCATTATCAGGCTGAAGTAGAAGAAGAAGGCATACATCATGCCAGACAACTTATGAATTTACTCCAGTCCAGCATCAACATCATGTTTCGCAGAAATGATATCGAAGGTATTCGCATACAATTATCATCACTACTGGCAAGTCCGGATACGATCAGCGCCACCATCATAGATGAACAGGGAATCATTATATTATCTAAAAATAAAGAGGATATAGGTCTTAGCATCTTTGAACTGGAAACCACATTAGACAAACTATTATTACATGATGCCATCGCACTTAAGAAAAGCATAACCCGTCTTACCGATGACAAACTGAGCATATTATCTGTTTACCCGGTCAAACTTAAGCCACATGAAAGCGCGGTACGAGCATCACTTGCCGGGTTCCTTGTCTACGAAAAGAGCATCGCTCACGAAAAAAAACTTGAGGAAATTTATTCTAATCAACAGTTAATTTTACATCTGGCCTTGATGACATGTTTTGCATTTATCTTATGGCTAGTTCTTTCTTATCTCATTACACGACGTGTCAACAAACTACTAAAACTGACGGATAGCATTTCATCTGGAGAAAACCCAAAACATCCTGCCTTAAAAGGCAATGATGAATTCAGCCTTCTCGAAAAATCCTTGCTCAGGATGTCAAACACCATCAGTGAAAAACAACATGATCTGACAACGAGCGAAAATCGCCTGCGCACAAGCCAGAATTTTTCACACATGGGAAGCTGGGAATGGACGATATCAACTGATGAATTAAATTGGTCTGACAATGTTGCATCAATGCTTGGCTTAGATGAAAAAAGCCTTGCGCATACCAAAGAGGAATTCATCAGGAGCATCCATTCAAACGACCGTGACATGGTTTCACAGCGCTTATCCGAATGCATTAACAACAGTGCCAAATATGGTGTCGAGCTTAGAGTCATTACTCCTGCTGAAGATACACTGTGGATTCATATGACAGGTGATGTCGAACGTGATAATACCGGGACTCCTGTTCGCATGCTGGGCATGGTCAAAGATATCTCAGCTTTAAAAGAATCTGAGCAGATCATACACGAGACTCTGCGTGAGTTAGATTACCAGAAGAATGCCATCGATAAACATTCCATTGTTGGTATTACCGACAACACAGGAAGGATTATTTATGTCAATGACAATTTTGCAAAGCTCAGTGGCTATTCCAGGGATGAGCTCATTGGCAAAAACCATCGGATCGTTAATTCGGGACATCATTCTAAGGAATTTTTTATCGACTTGTGGAATACAATCAGTACTGGAAAAACATGGCAAGGTGAAGTTTGCAACAAGAAAAAAAATGGTGATCTGTTTTGGCTGAACACGACCATTATTCCTCACTTCAACAAACAGGGACAACTGGATCGCTACAGTGCTATTCGCACTGATATCACTGATGAGGTCGTCGCACGAGAAACGATCATCGAAGAACAAAAGCTCCTCAAAGTCATCAACTATATACAATCAGAGTGTCTGGTAAGAAATAAACCCAGTATTGTTTTCAACCAACTCCTGCAGACCATCTTGAACATCACGGAAAGTGAATACGGCTTCATTGGCGAAGTATTGATTTCTAATGATAATAAGCCATACCTAAGAACTATGGCTATAACTGATATTTCCTGGGATGAAAAATCACGAGCTATCTTTGAAGAACATCATGACTCAGGCATGACATTCAAGAACCTTAATTCTCTCTTCGGTAATGCCATAACGACTGGCCAGCCGGTAATCTCCAATGACCCCTCTAATGACCCAAGATCTGGTGGTCTTCCAGAAGGACACCCTAACTTAAATTCTTTCCTTGGTGTTCCGCTTTATGCGGGCGAGCAATTGATAGGTCTTGCGAGTATCGCCAACAGAAAGAAAGGTTACGACGAAGTATTTCTGGACAAATTAAAACCACTATTCACCACATGCTCCCAGGCTGTTGCTGTGTATCGTACCGAAGAATCTCGTCGAAAAATATCCGAAGATCTCTCCCGATTCAAATCAACCCTTGATCACTCTATGGACTGTATCTTTATATTTGATCCGGAGACACTGTATTTTCTCTATGTCAATGAAGGTGCGATGCAACAAGTTGGCTATTCACACAATGAGCTAATCAACCTGACACCTGCCGATATCTGCCCAGACTACGATGAAAGTAGATTTCGCCGATTATTATCCTCCTTGATTACCGACCCTCAACATTCAGTGACCTTCGAAACCAGGATACAACATATAGATGGTAGCTATATTCCAGTTGAAATATTCCTGCAATATGTTGAGGTCGCGAATGAAGTGCCTCGTTTCGTTATCTCATCTCGAGATATTTCAGAAAAACAGCACCTCCATAAAAAATTAGAACAAGCCCAGAAGATGGAAGTTATCGGTCAATTAACTGGTGGTATTGCACATGACTTCAACAACATCTTAACCTCAATTATTGGCTTTACTAACCTTAGCCTGCAACGCCTTGTCAGGGACGATCAAAGCGAATTACGTGAGTACCTCAATGAAGTAGCCACTGCAGGTAACCGTGCACGTGACATAGTAAGCCAACTGCTCACCTTCAGCCGCACTACAGATAGTGATGCAATTGTGATACATGTATCACAATTGATAGAAGAATCTATTAAATTGCTCAGCGCTACATTACCTACTTCTATCACTCTAACCACCAGAATAGAACCAGATATACCTTCAATAAAGATAGCTCCCGTCCAACTTCAACAAGCGATAATGAACATCTGTATCAATGCGCGTGATTCTATTGAAGATAAGGGCAAAATCGTAATCGCTGCAAGCTCTGTTTATATCGATAGGAGCAAGGACAGGTTTTATCCACATCCGACGTACTGCGATACTTGTCTTGAAACAATTCCATCTGGAAACTACCTTCAGATTTCTATAAGTGACAACGGCTGCGGGATGAATGATGAAACCAAAAAAAGAATATTTGAACCATTCTTTACAACTAAAGATGTAGGAAAAGGCACCGGCATGGGTTTATCTATGGTTCATGGCGTCACCCATTCAAATCATGGCCATATTCAGGTACATACTCAGGTGGGTTCTGGCACCAATATCAAATTATTATTCCCCGCCACCGGTGATATATCTGATGAAATTGATAACAGTGACGTAACTATCACTCAGCTAACAGATTATGATTTAAAAGGCGCCAGGATACTCATCATCGATGATGACAAATCAGTCGCAAAATTTATTGGTGGCTTACTGACTAGTGTCAATGCGAATGTAACCACGATTACTGATAGTGTGGCAGCCTGGGACTTATTCAATCAAGGCCCTACCGCCTTTGACCTGATCATTACCGACCAAACTATGCCAAAACTTACTGGTATTGAACTATCAACAAAGATAATTGCGCTAAGACCTGACCTCCCGATTATTATAATGAGCGGCTACAGTGAACAAATCAACGAAAACACTGTATCAAAAAAGGTTTTTTCTGCTTTTTTACACAAGCCTATAGATAACTCATCACTTATCAATACAGTGATTGAATCATTATCAAAATAGTCTACTTGATAATTTTAAACATAGCTTTTTTAAATATGAAACCGCTATGTTCGATCACATACCCCTCCATAAAGACAGGGCCAAACCCACCATTAAATAAAATGACTTCATCCAACATTGGGCTATGCAGTCCCTTTTGAGTATGAAAGAATGAATGCAGTTGCTTAATTAATTTGTCCGTGAAAACAAGGGAAGCTCACTCTGCCCCTAAATATTCAGTTTTTTAATCAAATATGAACATTAGCTACAAAGTAAACGTACCAATCTCAACAGAACAATTTCTTTCTATTCTCCGCGAATCGTCGCTAGCTGAACGCAGGCCGGTTGATGATGCTGCGTGCATTGATGGCATGATTAATAACAGTAATCTGGTTATTACTGCCTGGGATGATGAAACACCTATCGCTATTGCTCGATCATTAACTGACTTCCATTATGCCTGTTATCTTTCTGACCTTGCTGTTCATAAGAAATACCAGAACGAAGGTATTGGCAAAAAACTACTCTCAACAACGCAGCGGCAACTCGGGCCTAAATGTAAACTGATTTTAGTTTCTGCGCCTGATGCCAATTCTTATTATAAGCACATTGGTTTTACTAATAATGAACGTTGCTGGATTCTCAATCGCAACGAATGTATATAACTCTGCGATGCGGAACATCCGAAGGGCATTGCACCCTATGCGACTTTCCGTAATACTCGATCTTGCTATAACAAGTACATGCCCAAGTTCAGACCACCGTTGTTAACAGGATGACCCAATACTGTGAACTTACCCCTAATTATTTTCAGGAATAAAAAATGAACAAGATTAAAAACTCAGGATACAAAGCACTGGTTATTGTAGAAGACATTGGTTTGCTGATTATCGCTATTTCGACTGTAATAGCCATGGGTTTTGAAATTGTATCCATGTTTAATGTAATGGCGGTAACACTAGCGGATCTCTTGTTACTTTTTATATACCTTGAAGTACTGGCTATGGTGGGCATATACCTTAGATCTGGCAAGCTGCCTGTTCGAATGCCGCTTTATATTGCAATCGTAGCCATTGCTCGCTACCTGATTCTTGATATGAAGAATCTGGATACCTTAAGAGTCCTCGGTCTTTCCGGGGCGGTATTGGTTCTTGCTATCTCTATTCTCGCTATTCGATACGGCCATACTAAATTTCCCTACGCGGATAAGGAAGACAACTAATAGATTACAGGGTTAGGTGTTGTATTTTGCCTTTCGATATTTTTTATTCTATACGCAAAATCAATCGGGCCTGATCTCATTGATTTTTCTTTTACTCCTGTTCTCTACGTCTATTTAATGTTAAATTCACCCAAATTTAGCATGGAAATTATTTATGAATATAATAAAACTTATCACTGCTATAACTCTTCTTGGTTTTTTAAGCGCCTGCGAAATCAGCGGCCCAAAAATAAAAATTCCGGGTGGGGTCATAAAATCAACCGGTGCTAATCATTGCCCTCCGGGACAGGCTAAAAAAGGAAATTGTTAAACATACCTAACAGCTTAACAAGGCACAGGGGCAGATCTTGTGTCTGCCTTTTGGTATTTTTATTCCCTTGTATAACCTGCCTCAGTTTTGACTATGCTAGCAGCAATTCGCCATAGTCAAATTTAAGGGATCAGACCCTCTTACTTTATTGGCCAACGATTGCTACGTGGTTGCCTTCGAGTGCGGGCTAAATTAGCAATTGCTTCTACTGCTTGATAATTTGCTTAAACCCTGCAACTATCATGGTTGCATTTTTATATGACTATTTTCACCCCCTTCAAAGGGATGGCGTGGTTATGGAATGACAGAAGCTATTGATGCAGCAAACCTTAACATCAGATTTAAAAGGACGCCCATGAAAAAATTATTTATACTTATTCCACTTTACCTCATCGCTATGGCCAGTACCGTTGAGGCTAAAGTCATTCCTTTAGTCGTTGAATCTACATTCACGAATGATACCTGGTTTCCTCTTCCTGTTGATCAAATGAAAGCTGCTGCTGTTGATACGGCTTTAACAAAAATTTCTAGCACAAAAAAGTTTGCCTTTTTATATAAGTCTGAAGATAAGAATATCAGGCCAGGATCTCTGAATCTGGCTGTCACACTGGTTGAGCCTGCTGAGTCCGCCAAACTAACCATAAAACTAAACCTTCCTGAGAACGGCGGTTCCTATGTATCTTCATCATCTGTTTCGCTACGTGATAAAGATCATAAACAGATATTTGAAACTTTACAAAAGTTGGGTAGTGCTGCTGCGGATCAGCTTAATTTATCTGCAAGTGAAATTAAGAGCATCGATACTAGCGACGTTCAAAGTAATAAAATTTATAACGAAATTATGTCATTAAATATTAACGTTATTGAGCTACATAAAAGCATAGGCAATAGTGGTGCTGCGTCACACAATATGGCCATTAATACTCGACTTGGCAAACTCGATACAATTATAAGCAAGCTGGATGAGCATCATAACTACGTGAAGAAAAACGATGAATTACAAAATAGAAAACTTGATTCTATATATTCAGAATTACAAAAACTAAATATTGGCACTAACACTGGCAATTCGCCACCAGACGGAAAGGAATTATCCCTGTTTGATGTCAAACTATTACCTATCGTTGATACTGCAATAAAATTAAAATATAAAAAAGATTTTTCAGGTGCCAGAAATATATTATCTAAAGTCGTTAAGAGCAGGGAAATATCTAAATTATTTAGAAGCGCCGTTGAAGAAGAGCTATTAATTAATCTTCCACTTTATGAAGCCGATACCAAAAAAACCGAACTTTCCTTTGCATTTACGGATCAGGTCAAGGGTGACAAATATCAAAAAACCGTTGATCATATCAGATCACTCTATGAGTCCGTTCTAAAAAGACCAGATGTCTTATTTAAAAAGCGTATTGAGATAAAACAGCAACTGGATTCACTGATGATATCTGCTGACAGCATGGGAGCAGTCGCAAAAATGATGCGCATGAATGAACTGAATAATCTTAAAGTAATGCTTCGTGTTCACATGCAACGAAAAATGGCTATGGGCTCAAGAGGCAATGATGGATTTTGCCCTAAAGATGATGAATTACAAAAAGTAATAAGGAAGGCGAGCATGAGCGTATTTACACTCAACTCGATAAAAGAATCTAACAATTGGTGCATTCTTTTGCTTGATGACGGGAATAATAAATCAGAACAGATTAAGTTCAATTATGAGGAGGCAATTATTGTTGATGTTAACGTAGTAGCTGCTACCCCATTGCCACCCGTAAAGAAAACCAGTGGTAAACGTGGCAGAAATATAATGGCTGAACAGGCGATACGAAATAAAGTTGTATTATTTAGTAATGCCATTGCTGCTTATTATAAAAAAAATAACATGCTACCAATATCCATATCCGATCTAATATGTCGTGATCCATTCAAGCAAATGGAAGAATATAACTGCGCCTCAGCACAGAAGGATGGCATATTTTATATAAAACATGAGGATGACTGGGTGTCTATCGAATCATACATTTCTGATAGCGAAATTTTAAAGAAATGCAGGGCAACGAGATTTCTTGAAATGTTTGATCCTCGATACGGTGAGTGTAAAGATTTAGATATTAATTCCATTCCTTTATCAGAGACATAATCAGGAGATTTGAAATCATGGCGCCAGTCTCATCCATATTCATTAAATGAGAACTGGCCTAGATCGCAATCTACCTTTGATACCACCGGATAATATTATTTCGCTTCAAAGATTATCGAAAATTCTCCAAGATCACCATAACGTAGGTTGATCGCTTCACCGAAGGCAAACTTGAGCACGCCTGCATAAGACCCGGTAATGATCTGCTGCCCTTTGTGCATGCCAATGCCCTGTGCTGATAAAAAATTAACCAGCCAGTAAAGTCCCGCGCGTGAGTTGCCATTGGGATGTTTGGCCTGTTTAGTTTCCAATGTGCCATCGGCGTATTGAATCGTCAATAAAAACTCAGCCAGATCAGGCGGTGTATTTTCAGGTAACTCGGGGCCTAACCAAACTCCCTGGTTAAGTAAACCATCGGCTAAGGCATCAAAAAAAGTAGCCTGTTCTGGTGAATCATAACGGCTTTGAATCAGTTCCAGTGCCAGTCGGGTTGTCGCAATTGCAGCATCTATTTCGGCTTCACTGTATGGCGTAGCTCTGGGCGGTACATCGTGTTTAAGTTCAAATGCCAGCTCCGGCTCAACTGCAGCAAGGCCATCCTTGTCGGGGTAAAGCTGGCATAAAGCGGGGGTCTGGGGCCGTTGTTGTTGCATCGTTGAGGCATACAGAGCAGCGATAATTTGTTTATCATCACTGGGTAATGCGCACTTCCAGCCAGCCACCCCGCTGGCGCTGACTGCTGCAAAAATGTCTCCCACCTTTTGCTGCAAACTAAAAGCTTCATCGAAGCTGCGCGGTCGGATTTCATTGTTTAATAGTGGGCCGGTTTTACCCGCCGCACGTCGCCTGGCCAGCTCTACTGCCGCGGAAGAATTCTTCTGGGTCATAAATTATCCCTATTGTTGGCCTCTGTGTAAGAAATGATTGCGTAGCACCTTATTCGGTACTCTCGTCTCTCAATGTAACAGTATCTAAATCTTCTACAAACATTATTTAAGGCGCAATAAATGTAGAACATTTTATCGGCGTTTGGAAGTCCGGGTCAAAACCACACCAGTCTTGCTATCTTCCAGGTATTCGCGTAAAAATTGATTTCAGATTTTACAAACTAACGCGCATACAATATTACTGAATAATCCAACAACAAAGATAAATAGGTTTACGACTATGAACACTCTCAAAACCGGTTTTCTGCTGATAGTTACAGTGCTAACGCTGCTCGCCTGCTCAGGCAATAGTTTATACGGTGACCCCGATGCACAACGTGATCGCTCAAAACAGGCACAGGACGAAATGCGTAGAGATACTAAGTAAACAGGAATGAATGGAGGATAAGCTAAAGAAGGCTGATCCCTTTGACTTTTATATGAATTAAATGGCATTAAAAAGAAAAGCCATTTTCTGACCATACACACACAGAACCAATGGTATGAGTTACACAACATTTCAGAATTGGGTGTACTTTCTACCATGATCGCATCGTGAGGAAAGGTAAAGTCTGGAGCTTAATACACGGCTGATTGTGCATAACGTCTGTTCAAATTTACTCCTGCTAAATCTGTCTAGATGACAAACGTTTTCATGATTCAATAGGATATATCGAAGAATAATTCACAACAGCCATGTCATCATCTCCCGTCTTGCTTATTATTCTCTCACTGCCTTCCAATAAAAATCTCAGGATCAGATCACCGTTCTTGCTAATATCAGCGAATACTGTGTTCTGACTCCTTATTTAAGCCCGCGTTTTTGTGTATGTATTCAAGATTTCTGACCTTATCTGTTTTCACACTTTTTAATTTATGGCTGTCTGTAGCGCAGGCAGATCAGCCTGATAGTGGCATTGGTCTTTATATTGATCAGGATATGTTAGTCCCATTTTCCAATGAAGATCGTGATTACACCATGGGCATGGCTTTTGAGTTTTTCTGGGCGAAAGAGGAAGGTCTTTATCCTTTGGATAATCTGGTTCGTTTAACGAGTCAATGGCTGGGCATGGATCATTCCAATAACGATATTGTTTACAGTTTTATGCTCGGTTCGGTTGTTTATACGCCGGATGACTTGTCTGATTCATTGCCTATATTTGATGACCGGCCATATTCATCTTTAATTTATCTAAGCAATAAAAGGGTGCTCACCGATCATAGAAAAGCGCTTGCTGCAGAAGTATTGATAGGTCTGTTGGGCAGTAACGTAGCCAAATCAATACAAACACAGCTGCACACTGCTTATCGTGCTGCATCGGGAAGCAATGAGCCTGTTAATCCGCAGGGATGGTCTCACCAGATTTCGGATGGTGGGGAACCGACCATGCGCCTACGTTTATCAGGCTCGCTATTGCAACCCGACCTGTCAATGAAAGGGCGGTGGGATCTGACTACCTCTTATGGTTTATCACTGGGTTATCAAACAAACCTTAATGTAGGTGTTGCCGTTAGAGCCGGCAGTATTAAGAGCCCATTCTGGAGTCTTCCTTTTGATCCGGTTAATCGAGGGAATTTTTTACCTTCTGTGCCTGAGCAGGAGTGGTATGTCTGGTCTGCTCTGCGCTCACATCTGATTATTTATGATGCGTTATTACAGGGGCAGTTCAGAGAGAGTGACGTGCAATTCTCTGCAAATCAGATTGAGCGAGTGGTTTTTGATGGCGCTGTTGGCCTGACGACGGGTTTTGAAAAATCACAAATCACATTCTCACTAAATGCAAAAACAGCTGATCTTAAATTTATGTCCAGGCGACAGATTTGGGGTGGTTTGAACTTCCTTTTTCATTTTTAATTTAACGTGCCTTGCAGGTTCTGTGATCAAACTGACCTGAACCCTTCAATTTTTCAGAACTGGCCGGATGATAAAAGCACTAGTGTACAGGCGCGAGACACTTTTATTCCTGCCGATCTGAGTCTTTTCTCCATAAGTGCATCTTCAGTTCCGGGATTCATAATTACGCGTTCCGGCTTTATCTGTATCACCTCTTCTATATGATCTCTGAACCTGGATGGATTAACGTATAAAGTGACCGTATTAATTTTTTCTTTAATTTCGGTGACAGCTTTAAAACATTGGTGGCCATCTATGGTTTCTTTAAAAGGATTGACCAGCCTGACCTCATGACCATGTTGCATCAATGCCGTCATTGCCATATGAGCAAATCGATCTTTCTTCTCACTGGCTCCTATTATTGCGACTACTTCAGGCATGGCATTTTCTCCGCATCAAAGGCCATCACTATTTTTCAGATTTTCCATCTGGGCATATCACCTGATATATCGACGAATAATCCATTACATCCATGCCATCTTCAACCGTCTTGCTGGTTATTCTTTCTATACCTTCCAGTGCATCGGTATTCAAACCGGCTACTTTGGCATCCTCGATAAACAGGCGGATATCTTTCAGTAGGTGCTGGGTTGTGAAGTTGGCGGCAGCAAAATCCCGGTCCAGATATTTCTGTAATTTCTTGTCATAGGTTTTGGCATACAATGCGCTTTCACGTACGGTTTCCATAAACAGATCGGTATCAACACCATTTTCGATGGCATATCCCAGGCTCAGGGAAAAACCGGCGGTGAGCGAAGCGATCAACTGGTTCATGGCCAGCTTGAGCGCAGCGGCGGAACCGGTATCACCGATGTAGCGGGGCGCGCTGCCTAATACCTGAAGCGTCGGTAACGTTTTTTCGAACACGTCTTTTGCACCAGCAGCCATGATGATGAGCGTGCCGGTTTGCGCTTCGGGGATGCTACCGAGCACCGGCGCTTCCAGATAACGGCCACCGAGTGCGGTTACCGCTTCACCTATTGCTTTTGATTGTGTGGGTGAAATCGTCGCCATCTGCAAGATAGTTTTACCATGCAGGTCAGCTGGTTTATTAGTTTGATTATTAAGTTGCAGAATGTGGTTAATCGCTTCTGCGTTACTGACCATCAGAATAATGGTGTTGGATGCACTGATCAGTTCATCCGCGCTGACACAGACGACAACTCCATTATCGACCAGGTCTTTAATATTGTCCTGGGTACGATTAAAAATCCTGACCGTATAGCCCTGTGACAGAAAGCGCTCAACGAACGCGCGTCCCATCAGGCCAATGCCGATAATACCTATATCCACGCTTCACCTTATGCTGACAATTCAAAGGTCATTATTCTAATAGATTTTCTACGTAGCAATACAGGCGTGTAAGTTTTGCAAATGATTAATCTATTGTATGCCCATACAAAGGCAAACCCTTCTCTGAAATTTGTCTGCGAAAATCATCACTAATAAACAACGCGGGCACTTCCAGTTCTATTGCCCGACAATGTCTTTCGATAACAGCCATGGCTTCATCACGATTATTGTATTTGGCTCTGGTTTTAAATTTGCCCTGGCCATCAGCCACGCGCCACTTCTCCTGCTGCTTCTCAAGATTGAGCCATGGCTCACGCGTATTGATGTGAGTGCTTTCAACTTTACAGTTAAACCGCTTCACCAGCTGGTTTAGTGACCTGGGAATTTGGCTATCGTAATACTGTTTGATAGATTGCAGATAACGTTGGTAGCGCATTTCCTGTATGTTACCCATCGACCAGGCAATGCCGGCATAACCATTCTGACTCGCCTGTATTAACATGAGTTTTACAGCGAGCACTGACCATTCCTGTTTAAATGGCGCATTCGCAACCTTGCCCCAGACGCTGGTGTCATAACCATTACGTTTGCCGGACTGGTGCCAATCACTTTGCACTTCTTCGATGAATAATATTTTTCGGCCTGCACAGTCGGTACGTGAAGTGGTTCTAATGTGTGCAAGGATATTGTGATCATAAAAATGCGCGCCGAAGAAAGTACGCTGGTAGTCGGGCAGGGTGACGAACCATTCGCGATAATCTTCACCACCGAACAGAGTCAGGTAATCAAACTGGGTATTTGTTTTTGCACCATTGTGTATACCAAGGTGTTCACGTGCATGTTCATTGGCAACTGTTTTGGCCTCTAAACTATTTTCGTAAAATAAATTGCCATCGCTCCTGGCTATAGCCCGTCCATAGGGATCGAGCGCAAACCAGTATTTGTTGAGTGCCATCGGATGGTCATTGTTCAGGGTTTTTATAACTCCAACACGATAGTTGCAGTAATTATCGACATATCTCAATACACAGATACATTCATGATCGAGTTTGAGTGCCGCTCGGTAAACTGCCTGATGTGGCATGCGTTGTGCCACTTCGCTAAATCCAAGGCCGCCATTTTCACCCCAGATCTGCTCGATGCTGAGTTCAAGTCGTAGGTTATTATTCCTGTTTTTCAGCAACTGTTGTTTGCTGATTTTTGTTTCCGGCGTTTGCTTCTGCAAATAGTGTTTGATGCCTGACCAGAGGATTTCTTCTTCACGAACACCGCTTTTTCTGAAATTTTCAATCGTCGCCAACCATTGTATGGCGCTGGCACTTTGCAACGGCAGCTGGGTTAAACGCTGTCGCAACAGGCTATATAAATGTTTTGGTGAGCTATAGCTTTTTGCGGTCAGTTGCGGCTGGTTTTCGATTAACCTGCGGCGGACCGTTTCAATGCGGCGACGCTGGTCGTCCTGCTGTATCCATCGTAACAGGGTGACTTTATCTTCATCGCTCCAGTCTTCAGCATCACGAATACTCTCTAGCGTATAACCTGAATATTCATAGTCATATTCTGTCCAGCCACGTTTTGCCTGCCCGTTATCATCAAGTTTTCGATAGATGATATCGACCAGTGCATACAGTTTACGATGCTCTGAATGTGTGCCAATACCCTGCTGTCGCAATGCATGATATTTGGGTCGATCTGTTGAAAGATCAATCACTCTTCCACTGGGCAATTTCACCATTTTCCGCGTTTTCCTCAGTAACGACTTTTAACCAAGCCCTGATACCTGAGTAAACTACTATGGAATTATTTTGCTATCACCCAACTAACCATAGGTGTTTATTTAATAGACTAGAGCATACGCTCTACTGGCCTCTTATTTTCATACAGCTATTTCAATACCAGAAACCCCAGCTTTTTAATGAAAAAAAGATCTATTTGAGGGTTTTGTTTTAAATATTAGACCAGCTAGTGATATTCAACAGTTTAGTTTTCACGCGAATTGTAAATATGACCACTGCTTTCTTGATACAGTTTCAACACTGCTTGAGAAGTTTCTCTTTCAATATTGTCAATGACCTGTATGCCTCGGTCAGTCAGACCCTTTATCCAGTTATCTGGTTTTGGACCTTCATCAAAACCGATATTTTGAGCATCTTCACCTTTTGCGGCAGTTACCACACGGGCAACACCCGACCATGGAATGGCACCAAAACACATAGCGCAGGGTTCAGTGCTGGTAACGAGCTCAAGCTTAGGTAATGATGTCTCTGCCAGATCATAGGTTTTTAATTTTGCTTGTGCGACAGTTATCGCCACCATTTCTGCATGCAGGATTGATAATTGCTGTGTGGTCACCAGGTTAATGCCCAGTGATACCAGTTTGCCGGTTTCAATCTCAAAGATAGCGGCGGCAAACGGACCACCTGTCTCTTCTTCTACATTTTTTCTTGCCGCTGATATGACAAATTTCATTCTCTGATTTAAATCTGTCGTGGCCTGATAACTCTGAGAGAAATTATTGACCCAGACTGGCAGCTGGAATGAAATGCTGAGTGGCTGTGAAAACATTAGTAAATACGCTGGAGAAATTATTATTTCTTTTGCTGTTTAAATTGCACGCTTAAATAGTAGCGGGCGCAAACTCAATCAACGTATCAACTTCAGCATCATAATCAATACCATCAAGTCCAAAACCAAATAGTTTTAAAAATTCATCTTTATAACCCTGATAATCAGTGAGTTCAAAAATGTTTTCATTAGTGACCTGCGGCCAGAGTTCTTTCACTTTGTTTTGTACATCGTCGCGCAACTCCCAGTCATCCATACGGATACGTGCAGCAGCATCCAGATCTGCGCCACCTTCTTTATATAACTGGGTACGGAACATGCGATTGATTTGTTCGATGCAACCTTCGTGAATATTCAGTTCCTTCATCACCTTAAAACCCATGGCGATATATAAAGGCATGACGGGTATCGCGGCGGAGGCCTGGGTGACCACGCTTTTCAATACCGCAACATTGGCGCTGCCATGAATATCGGCGAGTGAATTGCGTAGTGCGGCTGCGGCACGATCCATGTCTTCTTTGGCTTTGCCCAGGGCACCGTGCCAGTAAATAGGCCAGGTAATATCGGTACCGATGTAACTGTAGGAGACAGTTTTAACGCCATCGGCGAGTACGCCCGCCTGTTTCAATGCGGCCATCCAAAATTCCCAGTCTTCGCCACCCATGACGGTAACGGTGTTTTTAATTTCTTCTTCTGTGGCCGGCTCTATTTCAGCATCGATGATGACGTCCTGACTGGTATCAACTGCGGTGGCTTTGTAGGTTTCTCCGATAGGTTTTAATACTGAGCGCACGACTTCGCCGGTATCGGGCAATTTTCGTACCGGCGAGGCCAGCGAATAAACAACCAGGTCAACCTGGCCCAGATCTTCTTTTATGATTTCGATGGCCTTGGCGCGCATTTCATTGGAGAAGGCATCACCATTAATACTTTTGGCATACAGACCTTCGGCGTGCGCAGCTTTTTCAAATGCGGCTGAGTTATACCAGCCCGCGGAGCCTGGTTTTTTCTCGGTGGCCGGTTTTTCCAGAAACACACCCAATGTGGCTGCACCCGAACCAAAAGCAGCAGTAATACGTGAGGCCAGACCATAGCCGGTGGAGGCGCCAATCACTAAGACCTTCTTCGGGCCATTTGCCACAGCACCATCGGCTTTGACCCGCGCTATTTGCTCATTAACATTGGCTTCGCAACCGGTAGGATGAGTGGTGGTACAAATGAAACCGCGTGTTTTTGGTTTGATAATCACGTTAGATATGTCCGCTTGTGTTGAATTGAAAAAATTTTATCATTTTAGCAGAATCTGCTTATGCCAAAAAATGTGCCTATTCTAACCTCAATTCCGTGTTGCTAGTAAACACCCTGGACTGCTGCGTGACCGGATCGATAAAGCGCAGCTCTTTTGCCAGTAGCTGTAAGGGGCAAGAATAATTATCCGCCGCTCTTGGCAATAAGGCCGGGTAAAACACATCGTTTAATAATGGCCAGCCTAATGATTGCATATGCAAACGTAACTGATGCGTTTTTCCGGTAATCGGCTTTAATTCAAATAGTGCTTTATCGCCGGATTGCTGCAGACAGCGAATAATTGAATGGCTGTTTGGCACGCCTTCAACCATCTTCATGAGAAAACGCGGTTCGGATTTGATGATGCGATTTTTAATTTCCCACTGCTGTCCCAGAAGATTTTCTTCGCTATTTACCCTGGCTATGGCGTGGTAGGTTTTGTGTATTTGGTGTGACTTAAACAGGTTATGGTAGAGATGACGATTGTCCGGGTTGACTGAAAACAACACCAGGCCGGTGGTCGGTCTGTCCAGCCTGTGTAAAGCCTGCAAGTTTTGCAGTCCGGTTTTTTTCCGTAAACGGGTTTGTAGACATTCCTCGACATAAATTCCCGTCGGCGCCACTGCTAAAAAATGAGGTTTCTCGGCTACTAAAATATGTTCATCCTGAAATAATATTTTTTCTGAAAACGGTATGACCGGTTCGATGTCGACTTCACGATAATAATAAACTCGTTGCTGCGCCTGAAAGGGTGTATCAGCGGCAATTAACGAACCATCATGCCAATGCACTTTGCCATTAGCCACGCGTTGCTGCCAAACCTCGGGCTTAATATTGGGAAACTTAACTATAAGATATTCCAGAACGCTGCTTATACCGGGATTAGTCTGCGGTAAGCTCAGTTTCGATGGATATTTTGAAATGCTCATGCTGCGAAGTATAGCAGGGGATCAATTGGGAAAATTAAAGCTTTGCATTAAAGGACCATCACAGCAGTCTCAGAAACAGAGCTATTTTCCGACGAACTGAATATTAACCCTGTTAAGGAAATTCAGATATTCTCTAAAGAAGATAACGCTTTCGAGTGGGTCAATACAAAATAATACATCCCCGTATTTTGCCTTGCGTATGAAACAGGGCTGGAATCATTTAAAAAATAATTCGTTTACTGCAATTTACTTTTATGCCGAATAATATCCCCCGACATTAGGAAAATAATATCTTCAGCGATATTGGTTGCATGATCGGCAATACGTTGTAACTGTCGGCAGATTTTCAAAATGCTCAGGCGCTGTTCTGTCTCTTGTGGCGAAGCCTTAATACTCTCAACTTGTTCGCGATAAATATTTTCTGCCAACTGTCGGATATTTTGGCCCAGCTTTAAAACATTTTTGGCTACTTCCAGATCACTTTCAACAAAGGCAAGCATACTTTTTTTCAGCATCATTCGTGCTTGCGCAGATAATTCAAACAATTGTTCCGGCACGTCTATATTAGGCAGACTCGCCAGGGTAATTACTTCTTCTGCGATGATCACTGCATGATCACCAATACGTTCAAGATCGCTGTTTATCTTTAATACAGAAATAATTAATCGCAGATCGTTGGCTACGGGTTGATGCAGCGCCAACAATTTTAAGCAGTCTTCTTCCATTTCAATTTCAGCTCTATCAACACCGCTGTCATCATCAATAACAGTTTGCGCAGGCAATTTATCAAGATCACTGATGGCGTGAATAGCTTGCCCGACTTGTTCTTCGACTATATCGGACAATTCAATCAGATGTTTATTAAGACGCTTCATCTCGCGTATAAAATGTAATGACATATTTTTTTCCTGTTTCGGCGTCTAACCGAATCGTCCTGTAATGTAATCGTGTGTTCGTTTATCTACTGGATTTTGAAATATTTGTTCAGTTTTGCCGACTTCTACTAAAGATCCCATATGAAAGAAACCAGTCTGCTGTGAGACACGCGCGGCTTGCTGCATAGAGTGCGTAACAATTATGATAGTGTAATTTTCTTTTAATTCCCACATCAGCTCTTCAACATGGTTGGTGGCAATGGGATCGAGCGCAGAACAGGGCTCGTCCATTAACAACACTTCTGGATTGATGGCAATGGCGCGTGCAATACACAGACGTTGTTGCTGGCCACCGGACAATCCAAGTGCTGAGTTATGTAATCGATCTTTTACTTCGTTAAATAAACCAGCTTTGTTCAGGCTGTCGACCACGATTTCTTCAAGATCATCTTTATGCTCGGCAATACCATGAATGCGTGGGCCGTAGGCGATATTGTCAAAAATACTTTTTGGAAACGGGTTGGGCTTCTGAAAAACCATGCCGATTTTTCTACGTAATGAAACCACATCAACACTGGGCGCATAAATATCTTCTTTATTGAGTGTGATCTGACCGGTAATGGTACAGTTATCAATAACATCATTCATGCGATTCAGACAGCGTAGAAATGTTGATTTACCACAGCCGGAAGGTCCGATTAATGCAGTGATCTGCTGTTGTTCTATATCAATTGATACATCATATAGCGCCTGAGTATTGCCATAAAAAACATTGACGTTATCTGCACACATCACAGCTACTGAGTTTTTTTCTGCTTGTTTTCTCGATACCTGCATTGGTGGTAATGAGCCCCGACTTGCGTTTTTGCTGATTTCTGGCTGAGTGGCATTGTTATTAGACATATGATGCTCTACTTGTTTGATATTCTGGTACGATTTCTGATTAGGACGGCAAGCAGGTTCATCGCAATTAAGAAAACGATAATAACCATGATAGCTGCGGCGGTTTTTTCAACAAAACCACGCTCTGCACTTTCAGCCCATAAATAAATTTGTACTGGCAGTGCGGTGGCCGGATCGGATGGTGCGCCTGGCACGTTGGCAATAAAAGCGACCATACCAATCATTAATAATGGCGCAGTTTCACCCAGTGCCTGAGCCAGGCCGATAATAGTACCGGTGAGTGTACCGGACATAGCAGCAGGCATAACGTGATGAAAGGTCACCTGTATCGGTGAAGCACCCATGGCCATCCCGGCTTCACGAATACTGGGTGGTACGGTTTTAATTGCAGAACGACAGGCAATAATTATCGTCGGCAAGGTCATCAGCGCCAGAACTATACCACCGGCCAGAGGTGTACTGCGTGGCAGACCAAATACATTGAGTATAACCGCCAGACCAAGCAGACCAAAAATAACCGAGGGCACTGCAGCAAGATTATTAATGTTGGCTTCAACCATACGCGCCATAAAGGAATCGCGCGAAAACTCTTCCAGATAAATTGCAGCAGCCACACCTAATGGAAATGCAATCAATAAACAGATCAGCAGGGTATAGATAGTACCAACAACAGCACCACCAATACCTGCCAGTTCTGGATAACGTGAATCTGCACGTGTAAAAAAGTCGGTGTTAAATTGCATCTCTACAATTTTTTTATCGATCAGTATTTGTAACCATTTTTTCTGCTGTTCATCCAGTCGGCTCTGGAATTGCTCGCCTCTTAAACTCGCTTTGTAGTACTGATCTACATCTGACGACATTGGCACGGTTAAAGTTACGGAACTACCGATGCTTTCAGGTTTGTCTATTAGTAAATCTCTAATATCAAGTTCTGCGCCCAGGCTTAGTAATTTGGTCAGATTACGCTTGTCTTTACTTTTTTTCACTTCTGGAAAAAGTACGTACAGGCCATTTTTGGCTACTTTGGCGGCATTGGCTTCCTGTCTTTCTGCTGGGCTGGCGGTGCTGGTTACACCCAGAATTTCTGCATCTAAATTAAATTCCAGTGTGATCACTGTCTGCTGAAACGCTGAGTAACCGGTAGAGAAAATATTACCCAGTAAAAATAATAAAGCACTGCCCGCTAACACTAGCCCGAGTATGCCATAAACACGAAAACGAAAATCTGCAAACAAGCGGCGGCGATCTCTTTTTTTCTGATACAAACTATCTTCGTTACGCATATTGTTCCCGATATTTTCTGACCACGCGCAAGGCAAAAACATTGAGCATCAGAGTAAAGCAAAATAATGTCAGACCTAGAGCAAATGCCGACAGTGTTTTTGGACTATCAAAGGACTGGTCACCCACTAATGTCGTTACAATCTGTGCAGTAATGGTAGTTACACTTTCTAAAGGGTTCGCCGTCATATTTGCTGCCAGACCCGCGGCCATGACCACGATCATGGTTTCACCAATGGCGCGAGAAAATGCCAGCAACAGTGCCGAAACAATACCGGGCAGCGCCGAAGGTAATACAACTTTGCGAATGGTTTCGGCTTTAGTGGCGCCCATCGCTAACGAACCATCTCGCAATGATTGCGGTACTGCAGAAATGACGTCTTCCGATAATGATGATACAAATGGAATAATCATCACACCCATGACCAGGCCTGCTGCTAAAGCACTTTCCGAAGAAGCACTTAGACCAATGGCTTCGCAAATATCTACAATCATCGGAGCAACTGTGAGTGCGGCAAAAAATCCATAAACCACGGTTGGAATACCCGCCAGAATTTCCAGTGCCGGTTTTGCGAAAGCTCGTAATTTAGGTTTGGCGTATTCGGCCAGATAAATTGCCGAATACAGGCCAATAGGCACTGCCACTATCATGGCAATAAATGCTATCAATAAAGTCCCGGCAAATAAGGGTAATGCTCCAAATGCCCCGGAACTACCAACCTGATCGGCACGGATGGCCATTTGCGGACTCCATTGTGTACCAAACAGAAAATCGATAAAAGGGACTTGTTGAAAGAAACGCAATGTTTCAAATAACAGGGCCAGAACGATTCCGGCAGTGGTCAGTACGGCTACACCGGAACTGGCCGCTAGTAATATTTTAACAATACGTTCTACCTGTTCGCGTGCGGGGGTACTCGTGTTAAATCGTCGACTAACACCCCGAAAACCGATCAATCCTGAAGCGACAAACAGTATTAAAATCGTAACATCTGTGTTTTTTTTGACTGAAATATAGCGCTCAAGCGCTTTTGTTGTGGCGGCATCAACTACTTTACCATCCAGAAGGCCTTCTGCCATTTGGGTTATTTCGAGATAACGAAATTCTGGCTGGGCGAGTAATTCCTGATTATCTTTAGTCAATACAGATAGTACTGATGGTTTTATAATCAGACTCTCACTAATTAACCATAAACTGGCCACAGCCAGCATCGGTAATGCTACCCATAAACCATGATTAACACCGTGGTAAAAGGGGCGTGAATGCAGATCCACTTCTTTTTTTGCCCGGTACCAACCGCGAAAACCCGACAAAAATATCAGGCTTAACGCGATCATAACCGTTAGTAAACTACTCATATGATGCAGGCAATTTTACTTAGCTGGTGAAAATATCACCAGATCTTTCGTCGCTTTGCGCAATTTAGAACGTTGTGTATTGTTTAGTGGTACTAAACCTGCATCAACCAGATAACCTTCTTCGCTTATGGCCTTTTCATTGGTGAAAGCATCCAGATATTCTTTCAAACCAGGAATAACACCAATATGAGCCTTTTTCACGTAGAAAAATAAGGGTCTGGCTACTGGGTATTCATAACTCTGGATGCTTTCCAGTGAAATTTCAACGCCATCAATATTTGCGGCCTTAATCTTGTCACTATTATTTTCCAGATAACTAAAACCAAAAATACCAAATGCAGATGGATTTGCTTCGAGTTTTTGTACGATCAATGCATCGTTTTCACCGGCCTCTATTACAGCACCATCTTCACGCATTATTTTGCAGGCTTTTTTGTCTTTCTTTTTTACTTCAGCAGGACAGCCATCTTTCATGACTTTGTCATTCCAGGCATCGCGTGTACCTGATGTGGGAGGTGGAACCAATATAGTAATCTTGGTATCTGGCAGTGATTTATCAATATCACTCCATTTTTCTGGTTTTGGGCCATTTTCAGCCATCGCCAACCACAATTGTTTCAAAGTAAAATTAATGGGTGCATTATTGACGTTATTTGCAAAGGCGATGCCGTCACTACCAAAAGTCACTTCGACTATTTCCTTTACACCATTCTTCTGGCAATTTTCAAATTCTGATGACTTCATTGCACGTGATGCATTGGCCACATCGGGATTGCTTTCTCCAACACCCTGACAAAATAGTTTCATACCACCACCAGTACCGGTGCTTTCCACAACAGGTGTCTTAAATTTACCGCTGCTACCAAAACGTTCCGCCACTAAGGTTGAAAAAGGATAAACCGTTGAAGATCCCACAATCTGGATTTGATCACGCGCCTGTGAAACTACAGGTGTCGCAGCGAGAATTAAAGCTGATATCAAGCTATTACGTACTGCTTTATTTTTTGTACTTAACTTCATTATATTTCTCCAACAAGTGGAAATTGACGATGGCGTGTACTTTGAACCTGAAATATTAGGATTGTGTTAGGAAAATTTGAGGAGTTAGTGAGATCTGGGAAGCATTATTCTGAAACAACAGCCGACTGAGCCGTTATTTTTAACATCAACCTGTCCACCATGGATATGTACGATATGTTTGACTATGGCCAAACCTAAACCTGTGCCACCAATACGTCTGCTACGGGATTTATCTACTCTATAAAAACGCTCAAACAAACGAGGTATATGTTGTTCCGCAATGCCTGGTCCTTCATCGCTGACACTAAGCCAGACCTGATCATTAACAACTTCTGCCGACAGGGTAATGCTTTTATTTTCATTACTATACTTAATGGCGTTATCGATGAGATTGATCAGCGCCTGTGTCATCAAGGAATGATCCACCTGTATTGTTATGTTTTGCCTGCATTTAATGTTAATCACAATATTTTTTGCATCAGCACGAGCCTGGCAGTTCTCTGCGCTGTTTTGCAATAAATGACTGGCGTCACTTTCATTCAATTCCAGCAGTTGTGTAATGGGCGCACTTTCCAGTCGGGATAGTGTTAATAAATCATCAACAATAGCCGCCAGTCGATCATTTTGTTTAAGCACTATATTAAGGAATCGGTCCAGATCTGCGGGATCATGCTGCGCACCATCAAGCAGAGTTTCAACATAACCTTTGATGGTCGCAATTGGTGTTTTAAGTTCGTGTGACACATTAGCAACAAAATCCTGTCGTAAATTTTCCAGTCGATCAAGTTGTATCGCCATACGATTGAGCGCGCCGCCTAATTCGGCAATCTCTTTAATATCGTAATCTGGTAAAGATGTGCTGAAATCACCCTGGGCGAAATGATTTGCTTCTTCGACTATTTCCGCCAATGGCTGGCTGACCTTACGATAAATATTGATGATGACCATAAAGACAATCGCCAGCAATATAATAATCAGTATGGCCAGTTGCTGATAGAGTTCATCAAGTAAACTATCGATAGAATTTAATGGTATGGCAGTTCGAATAACACCAACTAACTTTCCTAATCTTATCTGCGGAATTGCAACATAAAGCATGGATGTTTGCAGGGTGGCACTAAAGCGGGTACTTGAACCTCGTTGACCTTCCAGGGCATTAATAATTTCTGGTCGATCAGTATGATTTTCCATATTTTTTACGTCAGCATCAGAATCACATAAGACAACACCGTCTGTGTTGACTATGGTGACACGTAATGATGGGTCTGATATTTTAAGAACAAAACAGGCTCCTTTTGTCTGTGAACTTTTTAGCTCATCATTTATCGCCTGATCTACGGTAATGGCTCTGGACTCCAGGGTAGTTTGCAGGTGGTTAATAAAAAAATCCTGAAATCGATCGGTTGCATACCAGGCCGCCATTAACAATGTAACAAGAACAATGCTGGCAGATACACCATAATATAACCAAAGCGATTGTTTTCTTTTTTGTCTACTCATTCTTTAAAGCGGTAACCTACGCCACGTACTGTTTCGATCAGATCAGCATGTATTCCCAGTTTTTTACGCAGTCCTGCAATCTGCACATCTATAGCTCTTTCTGTCACTACATATTTATCGCCCCGAATAGCATCAACTATTTGGTAGCGGGTAAAAACCCAGCCACGATGACTAGCTAGAAAATGTAGTATCCCAAATTCGCTTTTGGTCAGGTCGATGGGGTCATCATCAATACTTAATTGGTATTTCTTGGTATCTATTGTCAGCCCCTCTATCTTTAATGGCGAGACATCAACCACCTCGACCTGCTTCGATCGTCGAAACACACTACGAACTCTAGCTAATAAAATACGTGGGCTAAAAGGCTTGGTAACGTAATCATCAGCGCCCAATTCCAGACCACTAACAATATCAATCTCTTCACCTTTGGCTGAGACCATAATGACTGGAATTACCTGGGTATTAGTGTTCTGCCTGATATGCCGACAAACATCCATACCACTCATGCCCGGCAACATCAGGTCAAGGATGATCAAGTCGGGTTTAAGTGCAATCGCCTGCTCAAGTCCCTGCTCACCAGTTTCAACACCTACAGTTTTATAACCTTCACGTTCCAGGTTGTAGATAATGATATCCCGCAGGTCTTCTTCATCTTCAACAACCAGTATTGTTTTTTTATTTATCATGTCAGTATATTAATTTAATTTCTGTCAAGTTTCCCTGATCTTTAATTCAGACGATTAAAGCCTGATGTAAATTCTATACTTCATTTATTAGGGTCGTGTTAGGAAAGTTTGAGAAGTTAATAAGGAATAGATATCTACTCTCTCATTCAGGTCGGATTCTAATTACTAGCTATTGCCCTTTTATTCAGTGATTATTTGCCAATACAAAAATCAGAGAAAATTCTTCCTAGTAAATCATCACTGCTGAATTCACCAGTGATACTCGCCAATTGATTTTGTGCCAGGCTTAGCTCTTCTGCAACGAGTTCTCCGTGTTTATGTTTCAAATTAAGATCGGCCACATGCAGGTTTTTTTCAGCAGCTTCGATAGCTTCTATATGCCGGCGACGTGCCATATATTTTCCTTCATTGCGATTTTCGTAACCCATGCACTTCTTTAAATGTTGTTTTAATATATCAACACCTTCACCGGTTTTTGCTGATAGACAAATTTCTACATTATTATCAGGTTTTTCATTTAAACAGGCCGCAATATTCTTTTCATCTATTTTATTTTGAATAAAAGTAATACCCAGCTTTTCAGAAAAATTACTAATTACTTCTTTTTTTTCATCTATCGAGTCGTTATCCATAACATATAGCAGTCGATCCGCTTTTTCGATTTCTCTTAATGCTCGGCGAATTCCTTCCTGCTCAACAATATCTTCACTTTCGCGCAAGCCAGCAGTATCAATAATATGCAGGGGCAGGCCATCTATCTGGATATGCTCACGCAGGATATCTCTTGTTGTCCCTGGTATATTGGTAACAATGGCAGTTTCCTGCCCTGCCAGTTGATTAAGCAAACTTGATTTTCCAGCATTCGGTTTCCCTGCAATGACTACAGTCATACCTTCTTTCAATAACCGTCCCTGTTGCGCTGATGATTTAACCTGTTGTAGTTTTTTTTCAACTTCTTTGAGTTTATTCTCAATTACTTTATCCGCAAGAAAATCGATTTCTTCTTCTGGAAAATCCAGTGCAGCTTCCACGTGAATACGTAATTGAGTTAACTGTTCAACCAGTTTATTTATTTCCTGTGAAAATTCACCGTTCAGTGAGTGCATGGCCGCACGTGCAGCTTCGTGACTTTCTGCCGCAATTAAATCTGCAATAGCTTCTGCCTGCGCCAAATCTATTTTGTCATTAAGAAATGCGCGTTCACTAAATTCACCGGCTTTGGCAGAACGCGCGCCGAGCATCAATACACGCTTGAGTAAAATATCAAGAACAACCGGTCCGCCATGCCCCTGTAATTCCAGAACATCTTCACCAGTAAAGGAGTTTGGTCCTTCAAAAAATAATGCGATTCCATTATCAATGGTCTCGTCATTCTCATCTTTAAAGGCTAAATAATGCGCATAACGTGGTGTTAATTTTTTCCCAAGCAGTTGCTCAGAAATGATGCGTGCCCGCTTACCGGAAACTCGTACGATACCAACACCACCCTGTCCCGGTGCTGTTGCAATGGCCGCTATGGTATCTTTTTCTGACACGTCTAGCACTCACATGTAGAAAGGCTATCTATTATTTTTCTTTCTCAATATTTTTTGTAATCACGTATTGTTGAGTGATAGACAATAAATTATTCACTACCCAGTATAAAACCAGACCTGATGGGAAAAAGGCAAACATTGCGGTAAATGCAATAGGCATATACTGAAAAATCTTCTGTTGTACTGGATCAATCGGGGCTGGGTTTAACTTCTGCTGCACATACATCGAGATACCCATTAAAGCAGGCAGTATGAAATACGGGTCTTTCACTGATAAATTCGTGATCCACAAAGCAAAAGGTGCATGGCGCATTTCTACGCTCTCTAATAATACCCAGTACAGTGAAATGAAAACCGGTATCTGCACCAATATTGGTAAACAACCACCCATGGGATTAATCTTTTCGCGTTTATACATTTCCATCATCGCCTTGCTCATGGCCTGACGATCATCACCAAACTGCTCTTTCATTAGTTTCATGCGCGGTGCTACCTTGCGCATTTTTGCCATCGACTTATAACTCATCTCTGACAATTTATAGAATAAACCTTTGACGGTAATGGTTAGGAAGATAATCGCCCAGCCCCAGTTACCAAAAATGCTATGGAATTGGTTTAGTAACCAGAACAATGGTTTGGCAATAATGGTGAGCACACCATAGTCAACTGTTAATTCCAGACCCGGTTCAATTTCTCCCAGTTTATACTGTAGTTTTGGACCGGCTACAAATCGACTATGAAATTCACCATGCTCATTAGGCATAAGTTTTTTTGCTGACGAGCGAGTGCCTAATTTATAATGACCTGTTTGTGCGTTATAACCACTGAAGTATAAATTCTTACCATCTTTTTCTGGAATCCAGGCAGCAAGAAAATAATGCTGAATCATGGCCAACCAGCCATCTTTCATCTCGGTTTTCAGATTTTCTTCCTTCATATCATCGAAATCAATTTTATCGTATTTAATTTCATCGTTATAAATAACGCCACCGGTATAAGTGTGGATAAACATTGATTCACTTTTACTCGATGGTTCAGTGCGGAATAATTGCATATACTGACTGCCACTCCAGCCACTGTGTCCAGCTGCTACCAGATGATCGATATTAATGATGTAATCATTTCTATGAAACGTGTAAAGTTTTGTTACTCTGACGCCGTCTTTACCTGTCCAGTGTAATGGTACTTTTATTTCATCAACACCTTCAGCTAAACGATAAGTCAATTGTTCAGCACTATATACATCGTTATGTGTTGGTGCCGTGCCCTGATTTACTGAAACCAATCCTGACTGGGCGATATGAAAATTAACTTCTTTATCATTTAAAAGCTCAACTTTTACATCCTGATTTTTAGCATCTACAGCATATTTTCTTAATATTACTTTACGAATATCACCACCACGTGTATCAATTTCAACATCTAAGACATCAGTAATAATTTTAATTTTTTGGCCTGTTGCTACAACAGAAGCTTGAACTGCATTGGTTGTATCTGGCGTGGTTACGGGCACAGGCACACCACTTTCTATAGATGTTTTATTCTGCTGAGTACTTTCTACTGCAACAGGTGTTTCTGGTTTTGGACCATAATCTTTTTGCCATTCAGCCCATAACAAATAGACAATGAAAAAAAGGGTGAAATAAAGCAGGGTTTTCTGATTTTCCATCACTAATGGTTTTCCGATGAACGCCCGTTTTCCGGGTTAGATTTTATTGATGTATGTGCTTTTGAATTACAGCCTGAGACGCAACAGTTTTTATGCTTTCTATCGGGTACAGGATCATAACCACCCTTACACCAGGGATGACAGCGGCCAATTCGATTAATTGCTAACCAGCTTCCTCGAAAGATACCGTGATTGTGCACTGCTTCAATGGCATAACTGGAACAGGTTGGAATGTATCGGCAACTCGGCGCCAAATAAGGGCTTATTACAATTTGGTAGAAACGAACTAATGCTATTAAAAGATGGCGCATTTCTTTTTCAATAATCCCCAGTGTTTTTCCAGGGATTCTCTCAACTCCTGATTTGTACCAATGGCGCCTTGTTTTCCAGCCATCACTACATAATCAGCGTTGTAATTCTGTTGTGATAACCGAAAGTTTTCTCGAACAATTCGCTTTAGTCGATTTCTTATGACTGAAAGTTTTACTCTTCGTTTCGAGATAGCCATGCCCAATCTTGGATACTCCAGATTATTGGGACTGGCCAGAACGGTAAAATATTGGTCACTTGAACGGACTGATTTATCGAAAACTCGATCAAAATCAGCCGCATTCAACAACTTAGCGTGCTTCGGTAAACGTGCGCGCTGCACAACAGCTAATCTCTAGATTGCCGACCTTAAACGGTTAACTTATGACGACCTTTTGCACGACGTGCTTTTAATACCTTACGACCGCCCACTGTACGACTACGTGCACGGAAACCGTGTGTTCTTGCCCTTTTTAGAGTACTAGGCTGGAATGTTCTTTTCATGGTTACAAACCTTTATAACTGTTACTGATTCAGCGAACCGCGCATTTTACTGATAGAGCCTTACTTAGTCAAAGCCTAATTCTACTATTTTTCAACAGCTTAGATATTGATTGTTTTATATTGGCTTTTGCCTGTGGATAAGCCTTATTAACAAGTATAGAATCTCCTTTCCTTCTAATTTATAAATCTAGTTTTCACTATGGAGAACTGCTTCATTGACCGCGTTATATTGGCCAAATTGTCTACAACAGCTGGAACAGAAACTCTCTGACCAGCAGTTAAATACATGGATTCGGCCTCTTCAAATTAAAGAAGAAGAAAATTCGATTACTTTGATGGCGCCCAATCGTTTTGTTCTTGACTGGGTAAAACAAAATTTTCAGGCGCAGATTCAGGCTATTCTTGAGGATATAGGTGCGTCTGAGGTTTCTTTAAATATTGAAATTGGCTCACAATCAAGACCAATCAAAACAGCTCTCAATACAGATGGGGCTGATTCACCTGTTTTTGCCATAAAAAAAACAACCAATAACCATCAACAGCCAATTGAACATAACCTTAATCCCGCTTTCACTTTTGCAAGTTTTGTTGAAGGTAAATCAAATCAACTGGCTAAAGCTGCTTCCTTACAGATCGCAGATAATCCTGGTAATGCCTATAACCCTCTTTTTATGTACGGTGGTGTTGGTTTAGGTAAAACACACCTGATTCACGCCATTGGCAATATGATGTTAAAAAACAATCCTAATGCCAGAATTGCGTACCTTCATTCTGAGCGTTTTGTCGGTAATATGGTTAAAGCTCTACAACACAATGTTATTGATGAATTTAAACAACATTACCGTTCACTGGATGCCTTACTCATTGATGACATCCAGTTTTTTGCAGGCAAAGAGCGCTCTCAGGAAGAATTCTTCCATACATTCAATGCCTTACTTGAATCAGGCAGCCAGATTATCCTGACCTGTGATCGTTATCCCAAAGAAGTTGAAGGTCTGGAAGAGCGTCTTCGCTCAAGATTCGGTTGGGGCTTGCCCGTCTGCATAGAACCGCCAGAACTTGAAACCCGTGTGGCCATTTTGCAGAAGAAGGCGGAAGAATATAGCCTCGAATTTCCCAGTGAAGTGGCTTTCTTTATCGCCAAGCGTATTCGCTCTAACATTCGTGAATTAGAAGGTGCTTTCCGGCGCGTCATGGCCACGGCCAATTTCACGAAAAACCCCATTACACTTGATTTGGCAAAAGATGCTCTGCGTGATTTAATCGCTTTGCAGGATAGGGCAATTACTATTGAAAATATTCAGAAAACAGTCGCTGAGTATTACAAAATACGCAGTTCGGATTTGCTTTCAAGTCGAAGAAGTCGGTCTATTACAAGACCCCGACAATTGGCTATGGCTTTATCAAAAGAACTAACTAACCATAGTTTACCCGAAATAGGAGCAGCTTTTGGTGGTAGAGATCACACCACCATTTTACATGGTTGTAGGAAGATCGCAGAACTTAGAGACTCTGATGCGAAAATAAGCGAAGATTACACCAATATGATGAGAATTTTGAGCCATTAATAACAACTGTGGATAAAGTGTTATTAACATCTTAATAAAATGTTGGTAGTAATTAACCTAAAAGTTATCCACAACTCGTCAACACGATAACTGAAGCTTAACCCCTGTGAATAAGGTATATTATTTACTATAACTAATTGAAATATAAAGAATTATTAGCTTTATCCCTAAAACTGATAGATACTAATAATAACAATAAAGTATATATATAAAAAACTATTACTAATTAAGGCATCAAAATGAAATTTCAAATTCAAAGGGATAATTTACTCAATTCTTTACAGCAAATTATTGGTGCTGTTGAAAAACGTCAAACTATGCCTGCTTTATCCAATGTGTTAATCAAGGCAAATCATGATTCTTTATCTTTAACAGCAACGGATCTTGAAATTGAATTTGTCACTCATTTAGATATGGTTATCGATGAACCAGGTGAAATTACAGTACCAGCAAGAAAATTACTGGATATATGTAAATCATTACCTGTTGACTCACAGGTCAATATTACTATTAATAATGATAAAGCTATGATTCAATCTGGCCGTAGCCGTTTTTCATTAGTTACTTTACCAGCCAGTGATTTTCCTTCTCTTGATGAAATAAGTTCAAATTCTGAATTTGAATTACCACAAACTACTTTGAAAGATATTATTGATAAAACAGCTTTTGCCATGGCACAACAAGATGTCCGTTATTATTTAAATGGTTTGATGTTAGAAGTAGGATCAAAAGTACTTAGAGCAGTAGCTACTGATGGGCATCGTTTGGCCTATTGCGAAAAAGAAACTGATTGTGAATTAGCAGATATAAAGCAGGTTATTTTACCTCGTAAGGGTGTTATTGAATTAGCGCGTTTACTTGGAAGTAGTGAAGATAAAGTTAAAGTTATTCTGGGTAATAATCATTTACGTGTTCAGTTGAATAATATTAGATTTACATCAAAATTAATTGATGGCCGATTCCCTGATTACAATCGAGTTATTCCTGATGACGGATTGTGCGTAATGACCGCTGAGCGTGAAGTTTTAAAACAGGCTTTGATTCGTGCATCTATACTTTCAAATGAAAAATACCGAGGTATCCGGTTGATTCTTGAGGATAATCTAGTACGTCTACAGGCACATAATCCAGACCAGGAAGAAGCAGATGTTGATTTGGAAGTTAATTATAAGGGTGATCATTTAGAAATTGGCTTTAACGTTAATTATATGATTGATGCGCTTAATGCTGTGAATTCTGAGATAACGCAATTAACCTTAAGAGATTCCAATAGTAGTTGTTTGCTGACATATCCAGATCAACCGGATTGTAAATACGTTATTATGCCGATGCGACTTTAGAACCATTGAGTAAATAGGACTGTTATGCATTTAATGCAGTTGCAGATCCAGAACTTTCGAAATTTAAAGAAAGTTAATTTCGAACCAGTTAATGGTATTAATCTTATAACCGGTGTTAATGCTTCAGGTAAAACCAGTTTACTTGAAGCTATTTATTATCTCAGTCATCTTCGTTCATTTCGAACCCATCAAATTACAGATTTAATTAACCGCAATTCAACTCAATTGCAGCTAGTGGCACGTATTTATACCGATACGGAAACTCAGATACCACTAGGTATTCAACGAAGCCGCAATAAACTGGAAGTCCGTATTAATAGACAACCAGTAAAAAGAGTTGCGGATATAGCCACACAATTTCCAGTTTTAGCCATACATCCGGATAGTTACAAGCTTATTACGGGAAGCTCTTCACAAAGAAGACAATATTTAGATTGGGGTGTGTTCCACGTGGAACATGATTTTTTTGGGGTGTGGCAGCGATATAAAAGAGCTTTGTCTCAGCGCAATGCGGCACTCAAGTCCAAACAAAACGACGCTTATTGTTCCTTATGGAATAAAGAGTTATTTGATATGGCGGTTTATATTGATGGTTTAAGGTCTAAGTACCTAAAAAATCTGCAACCTTATTTAAGTGAACTGATTAGGTTGTTTTTTAACGATGAGAATGTAGAGATTATATATAAGCGTGGCTGGGTTGAAGATATAGGGTTAGATCAATTATTAAAGACTGAGTTAACTAAAGATAGGTTCAGGGGATTTACTCAGTACGGGCCACATAGAGCTGAATTGATGATTAAAGTAGGTGGCCAGTCCGCGCAGACCGGAATATCCCGAGGCCAGCAGAAAACGCTGGTGGCACTATTAAGACTGGCTCAGGCTCAGCAATTTACAGAAAGTACAGGCAGGAGCTGTGTTTTGCTGTACGATGATCTTGCTGCAGAGTTAGATGCTACGCATAGAAAAAAAATACTCGATGTTTTGGTGAAAATGAAGATTCAGTTGTTTTTAACTGCGATTGAATCTGATCAGATTGATGTATCGGCCTGGCAGAGCAAAAAAATGTTTCACGTGGAACAAGGTCAGCTTACAGACCTGATATAATGTGGCTTTTCCGTATAAATGGTTGATTAAATGAGCGCTGGAAATACTTACGATTCTACGAATATTAAGGTTTTAAAAGGACTTGATGCGGTAAGAAAACGCCCAGGAATGTATATTGGCGATACTGAAGATGGTACTGGTTTGCATCATATGGTGTTTGAGGTCGTTGATAACTCAATCGATGAAGCACTAGCCGGGTATTGTACTGAAATCAACGTCAAAATTAATGATGATGGATCGGTAACTGTAAAGGATAACGGTCGTGGTATTCCTACAGATATTCATAAGGAAGAAGGTCGTTCTGCGGCTGAAGTTATTATGACTGTGCTACATGCAGGCGGTAAATTTGATGATAATTCCTATAAAGTATCAGGTGGACTGCATGGTGTAGGTGTTTCTGTGGTAAATGCTTTGTCTGAGAAGATGCTACTCACAGTCCAGCGTGGCGGTGAAATTCATCAGCAAGAGTATTCGATGGGTGATCCGGTTGCGCCTATGAAAGTGATAGGAACAACGGAAAAAACGGGTACCGAGTTGCGTTTCTGGGCCAGTGAAGCTATTTTCAAAAAAATCGAATATCACTACGATATATTGTCAAAACGACTTCGTGAACTGTCATTTTTAAATTCTGGGGTCCGGATTGTTCTCAAAGATGAGCGTACAGATAAAGAAGATATTTTTGAATACAAAGGTGGTATAAAATCGTTTGTTGAACATCTGAACAAAAATAAAACGCCTTCACATGAGACTGTTATTCATTTTACAGCAGAGAAAGATAATGTTGTGGTTGAAGTGGCGATGCAATGGAATGACTCTTATCAGGAAAATATTTATCCTTTTACTAATAATATCCCACAGAAAGATGGCGGTAGTCATGTAGCAGGTTTTAGGGGTGCTTTAACCCGAAGTCTGAACCAGTACATGGAAAAGGAAGGGGTTGCGGCAAAAAACAAGGTTACTGTTACCGGTGATGATGCACGCGAAGGTTTAACGGCAGTTTTATCGGTCAAAGTACCAGATCCAAAATTTTCCTCACAAACCAAAGATAAACTGGTTTCTTCGGAAGTAAAAGCCATTGTTGAATCGACAATGACTGAAAAACTCCAGGAATTTTTACTGGAAAGACCTGCTGAAGCAAAAATAATTACCGCCAAGATTGTTGATGCCGCTCGTGCTCGTGAAGCAGCACGCAGGGCTCGTGAAATGACTCGCCGTAAGGGTGCACTTGATATTGCGGGTTTACCCGGAAAACTGGCTGATTGTCAGGAAAAAGACCCCAGTTTGTGTGAACTGTATTTAGTGGAAGGGGACTCTGCAGGGGGCTCTGCAAAGCAGGGTCGCTCCAGAAAAACACAGGCTATTTTGCCGCTGAAAGGTAAAATTTTAAATGTCGAGAAAGCGCGCTTCGACAAAATGATAGCTTCTGCAGAAGTGGGTACACTAATTACAGCACTGGGCTGTGGCATCGGTAAGGATGAATACAATCCTGATAAATTACGCTACCACCATATCATTATCATGACCGACGCTGACGTCGATGGCTCGCATATTCGTACCTTATTGCTGACATTTTTCTATCGTCAGATGAGAGAGCTGGTTGAACGTGGTCATATTTACATCGCACAACCACCTTTATATAAAGTGAAAAAAGGTAAGCAGGAGCGTTATGTTAAAGACGATGATGAATTAAATGCGCATTTATTGCAGCTGGCTCTGGAAGGATCCAAATTATTCGTAAATAAACAGGCACCTGCATTGTCTGATACAGCTTTGGAAGATCTGGCGCAAAGCTACCTGGTCGCAAAGTCATCTATTAAGCGATTGTCCAGAAGAGTGGATGAGAATATTTTAAGGGAAATGATCAACCTGCGTGGTGTCCATCAGGATGAGTTAGCGAACCCGGAAGCGCTCCAGAAATATGCAGATAACTTATTGATTAAATTGAAGAAATTTGATTTATCAGGTATGTTTTATAGGTATGAAATCAGCAGTGATGAAGATGGAAAACCGGTACTGGAGATGGTGCGCCAGCTGCATGGTTTGGATCATAGCTATTATCTCGGCGAAGAATTTTTTGATTCTACTGATTACAAGCAATTGGCCAATCTGGGTGACAAGCTTGATGCGCTGCTGGGTGAAGATGCCTATGTTGAGCGCGGAGATAAACAATGTGTCGTCACTACCTTTGTGGAAGTTATGGAGTGGCTCATGGAGCAGGCACGTAAGGGCCTGAATATTCAACGTTACAAAGGTTTGGGTGAAATGAACCCTGAACAGCTTTGGGAAACAACGATGAACCCTGAAACACGACGCATGCTACAGGTAAGAATTGAAGATGCGGTCGCGGCGGATGAGGTATTTACCACTTTGATGGGTGATAACGTGGAACCGAGACGTGATTTCATCGAAACCAATGCACTGTCTGCGACGAATATCGATACCTAAAGCTGTTCCGTAACGATGAAATATACCGATCTGCGTGATTTTATAGAGCAGCTTGAATCACAGGGCGAACTCAAGCGAGTTCAGCATGAGGTTGATCCGTATCTGGAAATTACAGAAATTTGTGATCGTGTCCTCAAAGCTGGAGGACCTGCGCTGCTTTTCGAAAAAGTAAAAAATTCAACTGTTCCCATACTGGCTAATCTATTTGGCACACCTAAACGTGTTGCTTTGGGTATGGGTGAAGAAAATGTTGAAGCCTTGCGCGAAGTCGGCAAATTACTCGCTTTTCTGAAAGAACCGGAACCACCAAAGGGCATGAAGGATGCCTGGGATAAATTGCCTGTATTCAAACAGGTATTGAATATGGCGCCGAAGGAAATTAAAAAAGCGCCATGTCAGGAAATTGTGCATGAAGGTGATGCGGTGGATTTGGCTACCATTCCCGTGCAAACCTGCTGGCCGGGCGATGCTGCACCACTGATCACCTGGGGCCTGGTGGTGACTAAAGGCCCGGAAAAAGAAAGACAGAATTTAGGTATTTATCGCCAGCAGGTTATCGCAAAAAATAAAGTGATCATGCGTTGGCTGGCTCAGCGCGGTGGCGCACTGGATTATCGTGACTGGCAGAAAAAAAATCCCGGTGAGCCTTTTCCTATTGCGGTTGCTTTGGGGGCAGATCCGGCAACCATATTGGCCGCAGTAACACCTGTGCCGGACGCCTTATCAGAATATGGTTTTGCTGGCTTGCTGCGTGGCAGTAAAACCGAAGTAGTAAAATGCGGGCTGAGCGACCTGCAGGTACCAGCCTCAGCGGAATACGTACTCGAAGGATTTATATATCCCAGTGAAGAAGCCAAAGAAGGTCCGTTTGGGGACCACACGGGTTATTATAACGAAGTTGAAACATTTCCAGTATTTACTATTGAGCGCATAACACATCGTAAAGACCCGATTTATCACAGTACTTATACCGGTCGTCCATCAGATGAACCGGCAGTATTGGGTGTTGCGCTGAATGAAGTGTTTGTGCCAATTTTACAAAAACAGTTTCCAGAAATTGTCGATTTCTATCTGCCGCCCGAAGGGTGTTCTTACCGCATGGCGGTAGTCAGTATGAAAAAACAATATCCTGGTCATGCCAAGCGCGTGATGATGGGGGTCTGGTCTTTTTTACGACAGTTTATGTATACCAAGTTTGTGATTGTTGTTGATGATGATATCAATACGCGTGACTGGAATGATGTCATCTGGGCAATAACAACTCGTGTGGATCCAGTACGCGATTTCACTATGATCGAAAACACACCTATCGACTATCTCGATTTTGCATCTCCTGTTTCTGGTCTTGGCTCAAAAGTAGGTATAGATGCGACTAATAAATGGCCGGGTGAAACTAACCGTGAATGGGGCACACCCATAGTTATGGATGAAAAGATAAAACAACGAATTGATAAGATCTGGGAAGAGTTGGGACTGGATTAATTACTTCAGTCTGTCTGTCAAAACAGATCAACAGAACCGCCTTTTTTAGGTTCTATAATTTCACCTTGTTCGACAAGCAATTCATAGTAATACGAACAGTTACGTCCATGTTCTTTAGCATAATATAGCGCTTTATCGGCACATTCTAATACTGCTGGAGGATAATCTTTTTCGGTAATTCTGGCATAACCAGCACTGACAGTAACCGTACCAATGTCAGAAAACTCGTGTTCTTCAACTGTTTTCAAGAAGCGCTCAATCAGGCTCTCAGCAATTTTTTGTGAGGAAGCCCCCAATAAAATAACGAACTCTTCTCCTCCTACGCGAAACAGTAAATCCGAATTCCTGAAACAGGATTTCATTATTTGCGAAATGGTTAATATAACTTCATCACCATAAATATGACCGTAAGTATCGTTGACTCGTTTAAAGTGATCAATATCTGTAATAATAAGCCAGGCAGTGTCATCATTATTAATAATACGTCGATCTGGAGATTGTTCAGGTAGATAGTTCTGCAGTGATCTGTGTCGTTGAGTTTTAAATAATTTTGATAGTTTATTATCAAATGTTCGCCGATTAAAAAGCCCGGTTAGTTTGTCTCGCTCACTTTCATTAAATACAATCATGTAGTTTTCATAAACTTTAGCGAAACCTTCAATTAAGCTCATGTGGTGTGAAAGATTTTTATTAGTATCAATGACAAGACATCCGATAGCTTGTGAGTCTTCAGAGATTGGGAATAAATGGCGTGTATGACCATTCGTATGTTGATAAGAGATGATCGAAGCGGTATTTATGCAGGCATCAAAATGTTCATCTGTCCTGATGATATTAGAGTCAACATTCCAGCAATAAGGGTCTTCTTTGTTATGGTCAATAGTGAGGCTGGCCACTTCCTCAGCATATCTGACGTGTTTATCTTCTATGGATTTTAAAATACAGATATAGGTAAGTGGGAGTAATTGCGCAAGCGTGGCAACAAGACTTGACTCCATAGAGTCGAGATTACGTTGTTTAGTAATTTCGACGACGGATTGTAAAATTTTGCTTTCCATAAGTGAACGGAGTTTAGCAGTAAGAAAGTTAAGATACAGGTTAGAGTTAAAAAAATTTAAAATACATGGCTACTGGCTGAGATCGTTTGTTTAGATTACTCCATTAATTCAGAGAGACTGCCCTCCATGTGTAGTTCAGTAAGCTCACTAAAGCCACCAATCCATTGGTCGTGTATGGTAATTTGGGGCACAGTACGAGCCCCATTAGTTTTTTCAATGAACTCACGGCGGCCTTCCATATCGGTATCAATACGAATTTCGTCGTAGGCAATGCCCCATTTGTTAAGTAATAGTTTAGTTTTGTCACATATGGGACAGATGCCGGTGCTAAAGATTTTGAGTTGTGCCATAGTGTGATAGCCTGATATATGGTTGTTGCAAAGGTGTGTAGTATAAATGATTTCTTTTATATGGAAATAAAAGTACAATGAGAAGGTTTATCATTTAGCGTTGATCTGGATAATAATTTTAGATGAGTTACCGCATTAAAGTGCCTGCTTCGGGGCATGAATTTAGTATAGAAGAACATGAAACCGTACTAGATGCAGCATTGCGTCAGGGTATCGGTTTGCCGTACGGTTGTCGAAATGGTGCCTGTGGTAAATGTGCTGGTGATCTGATATCTGGCGTTATCGAATATAAAGAGGCGGCATTAAAAGCGGGCGCTAAAACGCTGTCTGAGGAAGGTAAAACTTTATTTTGTCAGGCGATGGCTCGTTCAGATTTAGAGATTAGTGTAACTGAGATTACTAGAAGCCAGGAAGTCGAGGTAAAAACATTACCTTGTCGTGTAGAGAGCCTGGAGCTATTGACTCACGATATTATGAAAATCGAGCTGAAATTACCAGAAAATGAGCGTATGCAGTTTTTAGCTGGGCAATATCTCGAAATTATTCTTAAAGATGGCAAGCGGCGTGCATTTTCTATCGCCAACGCACCTCATGATGATGATTTGATTGAGCTACATATTCGTCATGTACCGGATGGCCATTTTGGTGATTTTGTTTTTAAAGGTATGAAGGTAAAAACACTGCTTAAAATTGAAGGACCATTAGGAAGTTATTATTTACGTGAAGAATCAGGCCGTCCAGTCATACTGGTTGGTGGGGGCACAGGTTTTGCACCTTTAAAGGGAATGTTGGAGCATGCGTTCAAAATTGGATTTGATCAGCCGATTCATTTGTTTTGTGGTGTACGAGCTAAACGTGATTTATATATGGATACCATGGCGAGGGCCTGGGCAGAGCAATACGATAATTTAAAATATACGCCGGTATTATCGTGCCCTGATACTAAGGATGATTGGCAGGGAAAAACGGGATATGTACATGAGGCTGTAGTAGACGCCTATCCGGACTTATCCGGTTATGATGTATATTTAAGCGGGCCGCCACCGATGGTGAAGGCCGGAATGGAGGTTTTTTATGCCAGAGGCCTGCCTGAAACTCAGATTTATTCGGATTCGTTTGAATATTCCGATGACGCTTTGAGTGCAATGGGTATTCAAAAACCAGGCTGTTAATGTGTAATTTATTCTGAATGGACGATCTTTAAGGTGGGTTTTTCGTCGCTGTAGAGTGGTGTAACGATAGTCACCGCTTCATGATGGCGCGCACCCGTTAAACACTCCAGACCCTGTCTATAATAGATTTGTGCCTGTTTGGCATCATCCATGTGGCTTTCAAGAAGCTGGGCAAGTTTTAGATAGGTTTCTGGCATAGCATGGATAGAAAGACTGGCTTCAAGATAATGACGAGCTTTGCCCCATAGTTTTTTGTTTAAACACAGTTTGCCCATGGCGAGCAGAAGATGAGCATTATGCTGATGTTCTTTCAGCCAGGTTTCAACTTGATCTAGTTGTTGAAGATCAATAACAACATCGAGCTCCGAATAAAGCACAACTGCAGATTCAGACCAATTTGAATTCAGGAAGTGGCGCAGAACTTGTTCAGCCTTGTTATCCGCGTTGAAATCTAAAAGTAGATGCGCATAGTATTCGACTAAATTAGCTTTTGTTTTAAGATATTCAGGCATCTGATTCCAGACGGCATTCAATGAATGAAGATCGTTGCCGTGTGCCTGTTCATCCAGCAATCCATGCCAGATGTCTAGTTCAAGATCAAATATTTTGTCTTCGGATAATAGTTTTTGTCTTTTTACGTCGCCCAGTAAATTTAGCAGTTTTTTCCAGTCGGCAAGATGATGATAAGTTTTTAGTAGTAGTTTAATAATATAGGCGTGTTTAGGAGATAGCTCATAAAGATGAGTCAGGTTGGCCAGTGCCTGTTCGTATTGTTCATGAGCCAGCTGGAGTTCGGCTTTAGTTAAACCAATGGCAATTTCTGCAGTGGGTGTGGCTTCATGTGCTTTACGTAAATAATCATCTCGGCGATCATGCGCACCTTGTTGTTGTGCGGCGCGAGCAGCGGAGAGATAAGTTAGTAATGTATTATCACTATATTTGACTTGTTTGAGCAAAAGTTTTTCGGCTTCGGCAAAACGTCCTTCGGCGAGCTCAATTAAGCCATGAGAGAGAGCGGTACGTGCTTTTTCTAGCAGTCGAGTTTTACGTTGAGCCCCAAAAAAGACTGTTATTTTGTGGAGCAGGGTAAAGACTTTTAATAGTAGTAATAGGGCAAAAATACCAGCTATTAATACACTACCGGCTATCATCAGGTTGGTTTCGAGTTTGTAATCGCCAATACCGACACTCAAAAAACCGATATCGTTAATTTTATACATACTGAAGCCAGATATAGCTGCAAACAGTATAAGGATAAGTGTAATTAGACGAACCATAGTTAATTATCCATAAAAACTGAAGTATGGGTGGATTATCTCAGAAAAGGGAGGGACAAAGATAGTCATAATATTAATGTGAAAAATGCATCAGCAGCGATTGCATACAGGCATCATCGGTTGCGTTGTTTGATGTTATTACGGTTTTGAAACCTAGTTTCTTGGCAAGCATTTGAGCACGAATACCCGGCACAACGATGGGCAACAGTGTTAGTGAGGGCCTGGAATCATTGTCAGTAAGATCATATAGATTTTGTAAGCTTTCATTACTGGTCACGGTCAGTATATCGATGTTTTTGAGTTGTTGCTGAGTCAGCGAGATAAGCGGGTTTTTTTCACGTTTGTATATTTCTGCATAAGTGACCTTTGCGCCACGTTGAATTAGCGAGCTGCCCAGTAAATCACGACCGCCAATACCGCGAAAAATAACGACAGACTTGTTTTTAATATTATCAGTTTGAAGATCAGGATGAAGAAGAAGAGATTCAGAATTAAAATCAGCAGGTACAATGTGCGCATGAATTCCGAACTTATTCAACATGGTCTCGGTGCTACGGCCGATGACAGCAATGATAAGATGCTCAGGTAAGCTTTTAATTTTTTCAAAAGTTTTTTGAACAGCGGTAGGGCTAATAAAAATGGCAATATCAAAATCTGAAAGATTATCAATAATAGATTTGAGTATTTTTGAGTCTTCAGCCGTGCAAATACGTAAAACCGGATAATGATGGGCTGTGCCACCGGCATCGCGAATACGTTGTAGGAGCGAATCAGCGAGACCTTCAGGTCGTGTCACTAAAATATTTTTATTATTTAAGACTATTTTTTTACTCATGAAAACTTGTTGTGTCAGTAAATAAAAAACTGAAGATTATTAATGGCCAGCAGATTTTAGGATTTTTCTGACTTCAGGAAGATGACGTCGGCTGACCTCTAATAAATCATTAATGTGCTTAAAACTGAGACAAGTGTGTCCCTGAGTATTTTTTTGTAAACCATTTATAAAGTGTTCAGCGACCAGGGCGTTTCTATGTATACGCGTAAATCGGTGTTCAAATTCAATTTCAAGTGCTCTTAAGGATTCTTCGATAAGATATTCGTGATCTTCGGTGCGAAGTGTTATGTACTTTTGATCAGCTTTAAAATAAATAATATCTTCAATTGGAACCAGCTCTAGTGTGCCACGAATTTTTACGCATATTTTGCTGCGAGCATTTGGCGTTTCATCATTTTTAAGCTGAGTTATTTGTGCACGATTTAAACGACTAGCTGATTGAATAGCATTATCAAGTTGATCCTGCTTGATGGGTTTGAGTAGATAGGCTACAGCGTGACTATCAAAAGCGCTTAATGCATGTTCACTAAAAGCAGTGGTAAAAATAATGGCTGGTGGGTTTTCCAGGCGGCTCAAATAATTAGCTGCTTCGAGTCCATCCATGCCCGGCATTCTAATGTCCATGAAGACAAGATCAGGATTAAGTTTTTGACACAGAGCAAGAGCATGATCTCCAGTAGCCGCTTCGCCGACAATAGTATGTTCGTCTGAGGATGACAGCATATGACGTAGACGTTGTCTTGCAAGTTGTTCGTCATCAACAATTAAAATTTTCATAGCAAAGTATCCATTTATGAAAGACGGTGCGTAACGACTAATAATTGCATAATTGTATGATACCCTTGAAACATGTAATCAAATACTTTGTGATGTCAGTGGGATTTCTAAGACAACAGTATAAGTTAATTTATCTTCTTTGATGATAAACGACGCATTTTTACCATATGCAAGATTTAATCTCTGGTGAATATTTTCCTGAGCCATGTGGTTGCTTTCATGCTTAGACATGGCACCATTGCCCCTGGGGTTGCTCACACAAAGCACAAGTTTGTTGTCTTTGTGTGTGGCTGAAATTGAGATCATACCACCATCAGTTAAAGGTTCGATACCATGATAAATGGCGTTTTCTACCAGTGGCTGTAAACATAAGGCGGGGACTTCAGTATCAGCAAGGCTTTGATCAATATTCCATTCGATATTGAGGCGTTCACCCAGACGTAGAGTTTCAATAGCAAGATAGCTTTTGGTGAGTTCAAGCTCATCATTCAGGGTATTGGTATTTTGTTCGCGAAGGCTGGCACGAAAAATGTCAGATAAATCAACGACGGCTTTTTCAGCTTTTTCAGGACTAAAGGCAATAAGGCTGGCAATAGTATTCATGCTGTTGAATAAAAAATGAGGGCGAATACGTGCGCGCAATGCTTGTATTTGTGCTTTGGAATGAGATTGTATGTGAATTTTCCATTGCTGTTGCACGTAAAAATAGCGTAATAAAACGGCATAAATAACAGCGCTGATCAACATGATTCGAGCCAGAAAATAATCACTCAGTGGTGAAGTTAGATCATCAAGTAGCAATTGGTTGTTAATGGCAATAACGACCAGGCTGAAAATTAAGCTGATTAACATCATTATTATAAAGCTGAAAAAAATACCGGATTGAGATGGCAAAGCATTTAACCAGCGACGTGCTTTACAAAGTACAGCTGCGTTAAGTAGGCCGATCCATAACATCAACATAGAAATAAAGGCGAGTTGATCCCAGAAATTAATTGTAGCAGGCGCCGAAGTAAGTACCAGAGCCAATAGCTCGACCAGTAAAATCAGCATAAAAACAACATTAACGTCACAAAAATTCGGCAATAAGCCTGTATCACTGAGGTTAAGATCGATAAAAGATAATTTATTGTTCATGACTAGTAGAGATAGCTGAGCGTGGACAGATTGCAAGTGAAAAGCCGTGTTGATTCAGAAAGTTGCAGTTGAGGGCGGATTTAGCCTTAGTATCCCTGATATACTCGCATTATAAGCTGTCCAGTTGTTGTTATTCTGGGCAAAATAAACCAGATAAAAACCATTTAGTGTGTGAGTTATGAGTACAGAAGATCAGAAAGAACCCGCTAGAGTGAATCAATCCTGGGGCGGAAGATTTAGTGAGCAGACTGATGCCTTTGTCGAGGCCTTTACCGCATCGGTGGATTTTGATCGGAGAATGTATCAGCAGGATATTGCCGGCTCACGCGCTCATGCCCGTATGTTGAATAAAGTTACGGTGTTATCTGATGAGGATTTGTCCGCTATTCTTAAAGGTCTGGACCAGGTAGAGCAGGAAATCGAGGCGGGTAAATTTGAATGGTCGGTGGCGCGAGAAGATGTGCACATGAATATCGAGGCGCGATTGACAGATATCATTGGTGATGCAGGTAAGCGATTGCACACCGGAAGGTCACGAAATGATCAGGTGGCTACTGATATTCGTCTATATTTGCGCGAGCAGATTGGACGTGTTATTTGGGAGGCCAAAAGGTTGCAGCAGGGCTTGTTGGGGTTGGCAGAAAGGGAGGCCGATACCATCATGCCGGGTTTCACCCATTTGCAGGTCGCTCAGCCGGTCACTTTTGGTCACCATATGCTGGCCTGGTTTGAAATGCTAGCACGCGATGTTTCACGCTATGAAGATTGTCGTGAACGTATGAATATGTGCCCACTGGGTGCGGCCGCGCTGGCGGGTACCAGCTATCCCATTGATAGAGAATTTTCCGCGCGAGAGCTAGGATTTATAGCGCCCACAGCTAATTCACTGGATGCAGTTAGTGATCGGGATTTTGCCATTGAGTTTTGTGCGGCTTCTGCGATGTTGATGACACATATGTCACGGATGTCAGAAGAGCTGGTGATCTGGTCATCGTCACAGTTTAATTTTATCAATCTGCCAGATCGTTTCTGTACTGGATCATCGATTATGCCGCAGAAAAAAAATCCAGATGTGCCTGAGCTGGTTAGAGGCAAGACCGGACGTGTGAATGGTAACCTGGTTAGCTTGTTGACCCTGATGAAATCCCAGCCTTTGGCTTATAACAAGGACAATCAAGAGGACAAGGAGCCGATTTTTGATACGCTGGATACCGTGCTGGGTTCTTTACGAGCATTTGCCGATATGATTCCGGCCATCGAATGCAAACAAGCCAATATGTATAAAGCGGCCAAACAGGGTTTTTCTACAGCAACCGATCTGGCAGATTATCTAGTTCGCAAAGGTCTGCCTTTCCGTGATGCCCATGAAGTAGTTGGTAGTGCGGTGGCCGTAGCACTGGAAAAAGAACTGGATCTTAGTGAATTGAGCCTGAAAGAATTACAGGCATTCTCAGCAACTATTAGTGAAGACGTTTTCGATGTGCTGACACTGGAGGGTTCGGTGGCTTCCCGTAATCACATTGGTGGCACCGCACCTGAACAGGTGCGCAAGGCAGTGATTGAAGCTAGAAAACGGATTTAGCCAAGGCCCTTCAATTCTTCTTCGAAAAATTCTATTACTTCGCTAAGCTGCTCTTCCAGCTGGCTGCTGAGTTCGCTGGCACCTTCAGTGCCACCGGCACGACCAATCATTTCTATATTTTCACAGACTTTGGCTAGACCTAAAGCGCCCAGGCTGTTGCAGGAGCTTTTCATGCGATGAGCTATGCCAAACACAAGATCGGGGTTATTAGCTGTAATTGCCTGGCTTAAGTCTTTGAGCAGATCGGGCATATAATTGTTAAAGGTTTTGAGTAACTCAGGAAGTACTTCTTCCATAATTTCTTTCATTTCAGTGTAGGCATGTAAATCTAAAGGATTCTGTAACATAAAAAGACTCGTGCTTATTGGTTAATATTTATTAAGTCGGTGGCTCATATCGCCAACCACTACAGCTTCGGGGACATGTAGTTTCAAAGATGCGGTGATTTCGGCAAAAAGCCCAGGTTGGGTTTTGAAAGAAACCCATAAAGTGTTCAGTTTCAAATCGACATTGGCAAACAGCACCAGATGTTTGAATTGTTTTAGAGCTATTTCGATTTCAGACAGGGTGTTCTGTATATAGTGTTTGGGTTTAGATTTAAGCTTGGGAATGATCATTAACAGATCGCTCACACGATTGCCGTCAGCATCGCGGGTGGGCGCAACTTTCCAGAGAGGCTCAGCGGGCTCGATGCTCAAGCTTAAAGTGATGTCTTTATCTTTCATATAAACAGTCGCAAAAAAAGACGATGTTGTATAGATACTAGCATGTGATTAGAAAAAATCTTTAAGGTTTATGAGACAAGATTGTTAATTAACCAGTTTCGAATATCCTGAATCTCTTCGATACAGACACTGTGCGGCATGGTGTATTCGTGCCATTTTACAGAATAGCCCGATTTTTCCAGACGTTGGCGACTTAAGTCGCCAAAATGAGGGTCGATAACATCATCCTGACGACCGTGTGCCATAAAAATATCAATGGCATGATTGGTTTTATTATTTAGCACGCAGCAGTGCGGTAAATAGGTTGAAAGCGCCATGATGCCGCCCAGTGGCGTGGGATAGTTGAGGCCGCAGTGCAGGGCGATGGCGCCACCCTGTGAAAATCCCGCCAGGATAATTCGCTCACTAGTGATACCTGATGACTCCTGTTTTTGACAAAGGCATCGAATGGCATCGCTGGACTCGTTGATACCAGCTTCATCTTCTTTATTATCAATATTCAGGCTGGTGAGGTCATACCAGCCTGGCATCAGATAACCCTGATTAATGGTAATAGGGCGAATTGGTGCATGGGGAAAAATAAAACGAATGGATAGCCCGGCTGGCAGGTTCAGTTGTGGCACAATGCCGGCAAAATCATTTCCATCAGCACCCAGACCGTGTAACCAGATGATAGCTGCATCGGGATTTGTGCCCGTTTCGAGTTCGATTGCATCAAGTTTAAGCATAAGCACAACAGTTCCTGTAAGGGTTAATGAAGGTATAAAATGCAGGTTGGCGTAAAACCTGTCTAATAAGGGTTTGCGCGCATGCGGAATATTGCAATAATCCAGCCTTTATTACAAAACCTGAAGAATAAGATGATACGTTTATTAATGCCTTTGATGTTAATGCTGCTTATCTCGGCGTGTGGAAAAACCGGCGATTTATATTTGCCGGACGCTGAGCAGGGCGCAGGTGAAGTGAAAACGCGTGTAGAGAGTCCGGTGTTGAATAACGGGGAGAATGAACGTGGACCACTTTAATTATCGAAACGGCCGGCTGTTTGCAGAGGATGTTGATCTTGAAGCGGGTATCGCTGAATGGGGCTCGCCCTGTTACGTATATTCACGGGCGACACTGGAACGACACTGGAAAGCGTTTGATGATGCGTTGCAGGGTTATCCGCATCTGGTCTGTTACGCGGTAAAAGCCAATTCCAACCTGGCGGTGCTCAATGTGCTGGCCAGACTGGGCTCGGGCTTCGATATCGTATCAATGGGTGAACTTGAGCGGGTGTTGCGCGCTGGCGGCGTGGCCGACAAAATCGTTTTTTCCGGTGTGGGTAAAAGAAAAGACGAAATTGCGCGTGCCCTGGATGTGGGTATTCGTTGTTTTAATGTGGAGTCAGAAGCGGAATTGGAAGTGATTGCCAGTATTGCCGTGCAAAAAAATATGAAAGCGCCAGTTTCATTGCGTGTTAACCCGGATGTGGATGCCAAAACACACCCCTATATTTCAACTGGGCTGAAAGAAAACAAATTTGGCATTCCGATTGAACAGGCGTTGAGTGTTTATAAAAAAGCGCAGTTCATGGCAGGAATTAATGTCATTGGCATCGACTGTCATATCGGTTCACAGCTTACCGAAGTCGCGCCCTTTGTCGACGCGCTCGACCGTGTGCTCGCCCTGGTTGATCGCCTGAATGAGGAAGGCATCGTATTAAAACATCTTGATCTGGGTGGTGGATTGGGTATTTGTTATCGTGATGAACAGCCGCCACAGCCTGCCGAGTTGGCCAAAGCACTGGCTGAACATTTACAGGGTCGTGATGTTGAAATCATCATCGAACCGGGGCGGGCAATAGCAGGTAATGCAGGTATTTTGCTTACCGAAGTTTTATATCTGAAACATGGTGAAGATCATAATTTTGCGATTGTCGATGCCGCTATGAATGACTTAATCCGTCCGGCGCTTTATGGCGCCTGGCAGGAAATAATACCTCTGGTGCCGAGAGAAAACGAAGCTAAACAGGCTTATGACGTGGTTGGGCCAATCTGTGAAACTGGTGATTTTCTCGGCAAGAATAGGCAGATGGCATTGCATCAGGGAGATTTTCTGGCAGTACGCTCATCCGGAGCGTATGGTTTTGGTATGAGCTCTAACTACAATAGTCGGCCTCGAGTGGCAGAGATTATGGTCGATGGCGAACAGGCGCAGGTGATTCGGCAGCGTGAAACTATGGAACAGTTATTCTCGAATGAAACCGTGCTGGCCGGAGATAATGAATGAAAATAAATGCCAAACAACAATTTGAAGAACAGGGTACCTTGTTATTCAACGATATCGAGTTTCCTTTAACGAGTGAAGAGTGGCAGCATATCGAAAGCCTGCTCGATGAAGTGGAATACGAACATATTGTCGGTGGCGATGCCGGCGAGGGCCATTCGGTTTGGGTGTGTCGTTTTTATAATGATATCGATCGGCCGGTTGCGTTGCACGCACGCTCAGAGGAAATTAGCGACATTATAATGAGCCCGAAGATGAAAGTTTTTTATAAACAGATCATGGGTACTGATGAGCTTTGTCTGCGTCGTTGTCAGGCCAATCTGTTGTATGAGGGCGATTACATTGGTGTGCACATTGATCAGGATAGTAATCCCGATTATTTCGCTACGGTGGTGTTACATTTTGATTCGGACTATCGTGGTGGTGCATTTATTACTCGTGATCAGCAGCGTGGCGATCATAGTTATAGTCCCTATAAAAGAGCTGCGCTAATTAATGATTGTTCAATTCCACATGAAGTTGCTACAGTTGAACTTGGAGAGCGTAGAACGCTGGCCTGTTTTATGTCAAAAAACTTTGGTGACAGCCATCATCACCGGAAAAACTTTCAGGTTGTAAAATAATTCGGTTTGAGAGTATCATCAAGGATCATGTGGTATTAGTTGTAATTGTATAACAGGAGGACGCATGGGCCGTTTAATACAATTAGTGATAGTGACCTTTTCTCTATTAGTGCTCACCTCGGCACAGGCCAGTTTGGGTATATCAATTAATAATGGTGAATGCGCTATTTTTGCGGATGAGGCAACTGACGACTCGAAACCGGATGGTGGTGATAAAAAGGAAGGCGGTGACAAAAAAGAGGAGGCCGAGCCAGATTGTGAATAATATTTTTGAAAGTTCATTTGAATAATCAATAATGTAAAAACAACCAAACCAGAAAGCAGGAGAAAGATAATGATAAGAGCAATGAGCGTATCCTTAGTAGCGGCCAGCCTGGCCTTTTCGGTAAATATATTTGCCAAAGATGAAAATAAGCCCGTTGGAATTTCTGCAGATGTAATGAATGTAGAAGTGATCCATGATGGCAAAAAAACAAAGATCATGCGCGTTCAGGATAATGCGAACATCATTAACCAGGCTTTCGCAAAAACTTCACGACCCTGTCCGCCATTCTGTATTCAGCCTGCAGTGCTTGCCCCGGGGGTTGAAACTATCGCCGAGCTGGAAGTGATGGATTATCTGTCAAAGATGGCTAATGGCGATGACACCATTCTGGTGATTGATTCACGTACACCGGACTGGGTTGAAAAAGGTACCATTCCAGGCGCAATCAATATCCCATGGACTTCATTGAATGCATCGAAAGCCGACCCCATTTCGATCGGCGACATTATGGAAGAGAAATTTAATGTCGGCGGTGACGATGACAACCGCGATTTCTCCAAAGCAAAAACGCTGGTGATGTTCTGTAATGGCATGTGGTGCGGCCAGTCTCCGAACAACATCAAGAGCCTGCTGAAGATGGGTTATCCTGCTGAGAAAATCAAATGGTACCGTGGTGGTATGCAGGACTGGGAAGTGCTGGGCCTGACTACCGTTCCTGGTAAAAAATAAGATACGTATCTGGCACTGCCGGACTCGTTCGAACAAAAGGCTGCCCTTGTTTCAGGGTGGCCTTTTTTGCTTTATAGGCTGGCACAAAACCCGGCTCGTCGGTATGCTAGCCCCATGTTAATTAACTTCACCAAAATGCAGGGTATCGGTAATGACTTTGTCGTTATAGACGCTATTCACCAGAAGATTTCCTTAAGTCGTGAACAAATACGCCATATAGCACACCGGCATTTTGGCGTCGGTTGTGATCAGTTGCTGCTGGTGGAAAAAAGCCAGAGGCCGGATGCCGAATTTCGATACCGTATTTTTAACGCCGATGGTAGCGAAGTTGAGCAATGCGGCAATGGTGCGCGCTGTTTTGCCCGTTTTGTTGTTGATCAGGGCCTGACCAATAGTGAGACCATTCCGGTCGAAACTAAATCAGGTTTGATACAACTCAAGATTGAAGCAGATGGGCGTGTTACCGTGGACATGGGCGAGCCGAATTTTGATCCGGCCAGCCTGCCGTTTGAGGCCAAAGGCCAGCCGGAATACCATGAACTGGTGGTGAATGGTGAGAAATATGCTATAGGTGCTGTATCTATGGGAAATCCACACGCGGTATTGCTGGTCGATTCGGTGAAAGAGGCGCCGGTGAAAACGCTGGGTTCCTCCATAGAGAGTCATGCACGTTTTCCTCAACGGGTGAATGTGGGCTTTATGGAAATAGAAGATCGTGACAATATTCGTTTACGTGTCTACGAACGAGGGGCTGGCGAAACCATGGCTTGCGGCACGGGAGCCTGTGCAGCGGTTGCAGTGGGCATCAAAAATCGCTTACTCAATGAGCGTGTGCAGGTTGAATTACGAGGTGGGGATCTAACAATTTACTGGCCGGGAACAGGATCTCATTTAATGATGACGGGGCCAGCAGAAACCGTATATAAAGGGCAAATAGAACTGTGACTATACAAACAGAACTGTCTCAACAGACAACACAACAAGAAGAAAAATTAGCCGACGAACTGCAGTTAATCAGTTTACTCAAGGAGCACAGCGATATTTTGCGTCGTCGCCCTGAATTACTGGCCGAGCTGGAAATTCCACATCAAACCATTGGTGCTGTTTCATTGATTGAGCGCCAGGTTCAAGTTTTGCGTGATAAGTTAAAGGCCAGTGAAAGTCATCTAATCGAATTGATGGAAATCGCACGACTGAATGAGCGTCTGGCTAACAGCCGGCATCGAATCGCGATTAATTTGCTGGGTGCACATGATTTGATCGATGTTATCAGCGTGGTGCTGGATGAATTAAAAAATGAACTTAAAGCTGAGTTTGCAGATATTAAATTAATTTCAGATAACACTGAGCAGATGGAAAAACACCCCGGATTGTTTGTGTCCAGTCAGTCAACAGAGCTAAATCAGTTTTCAACCATGCTTAAGCAGAAAAATCCAGTTTGCGGGCGTAGCTCAGCAGAGCAAAATACCTTCTTATTTGGAGATAAGGCCGGGCAAATTACTTCAGCCGCGGTGATTCCATTGGTATCAGGTGCAGATTTAGGATTACTGGGGCTGGGGAGTAGTGAAAGTGATCGTTTCCAGGCATCTATGGGCACTGAATTTTTGAGTCAGATGGGTGAGATGGTGAGTGCGGCTTTAGCGGTTCACCTGGAAAAATAGCCTATGAGTAAAACTCAGGATTCTGGCATGGTGGAATGGCAGGATCGGTTGGTGCGTTTTTTTATCTATCTAGAATCTGAGCGTAAGTATTCCAGACATACTTTATCGGCTTATCAGCGTGATATTCAGGCCTTCAGCCAGTTTTGCACCGAGAACGATCAGATCGACTGGGCTGATATTGATGAGGCGCTGGTCAGACGTTTCGTTGCTTCGCAACATCGCAAAGGCCTGTCGGGCCGAAGCTTGCAGCGTCGATTGTCTGCCGTTCGCACCCTGTTTAATTATCTGTGTCGTCATTATGGCCTGGCTAATAACCCCGCCGATGGCGTGCCAGCACCAAAATCAGCGCGCCGTTTACCTGAGACACTGGGTGTCGATCAGCTCAATAATCTGTTAGCCATGCCCGGTGATGACCCGTTAACACATAGAGATCATGCCATAATGGAATTGTTGTACGGCTGCGGTTTGCGACTATCTGAATTGACCGGGTTGAACCTGACCAACATCGACTGGCGGCAGCAGATACTCACCGTCTCAGGTAAGGGCAATAAGCAACGGCGTATACCGTTTGGTAAAAAAGCCGCTGATGCATTAAAGATCTGGATGAAAGATAGAAGTTTATTGCTCAAGCAGGAAGAAGAGGCTCTGTTCCTGAGTAAAGACGGCCAGCGCATCAGTAACAGGAGCGTGCAGCAGCGACTCAAAAAATGGGCGTTCAAGCAGGGCCTGAATAGCAATGCCTATCCCCACATGTTGAGGCACTCTTTTGCCTCACATATTCTGGAATCATCCAGCGATCTGCGCGCGGTGCAGGAACTGCTGGGCCACGCCAACCTGAGCACCACCCAGATCTATACACATCTTGATTTTCAGCATCTTGCAGGCGTTTACGACAAAGCGCACCCAAGATCACGTAAGTAGCTTCACCCGCCGGCGTTTCGTGTAAAATTACCAATCTTAGAGATTATTGGGAGATTTGACGTGGAGACATTTCACGGTACAACCATCATAACAGTGCGTCGGGGCGGCAAAGTAGTGGTCGGTGGCGATGGTCAGGTCACTCTGGGTAACACGGTGATGAAGGGCAATGCCACCAAAGTGCGCAAGATCTATCACGATAAAGTTGTGGTGGGTTTTGCTGGTGCCACTGCCGATGCTTTCACTTTGCTGGAAAGATTTGAAGGTATGCTGGAACGCCATAGCGGCCAGCTGAAACGTGCCGCTGTTGAGCTCGCTAAAGACTGGCGCACTGATCGTATGTTACGCAGGCTGGAGGCGATGTTGATTGTCGTCGATAAAGAGAGTTCATTGCTGGTATCGGGAACCGGTGATGTGATCGATACGGAAGATGATTTAATCGCCATAGGTTCGGGCGGTCCATATGCTCAATCCGCTGCACGCGCTTTATTTGAAAATACCGAAATGACGGCCAGAGAAATTGTAGAAAAGAGTTTGGCGATCGCTGGTGATATCTGCATCTACACTAACCAGACGCGTACTATTGAAGAATTATAAGTTGGGCAGAATTGTAACTGTCCACCCAAACAGTAACAGGTTAAAAAATCTATGTCTGAAATGACTCCCCGCGAAATTGCACAGGAGCTGGATAAACACATCGTTGGCCAGCAAAAAGCCAAGCGAGCAGTAGCGATTGCTTTACGTAATCGTTGGCGCCGCATGCAGATTGATCAGGAACTGCGTAACGAAATCACGCCTAAAAATATCCTGATGATCGGACCCACCGGCGTCGGCAAAACCGAAATCGCGCGCCGACTGGCGCACCTGGCAAATGCGCCATTCATCAAGGTCGAAGCAACCAAGTTTACTGAAATTGGTTATGTAGGCAGGGAAGTTGATTCGATTATTCGTGATCTGGTCGATATGGCTGTAAAAACGGCGCGTGAACAGGAAATCAAAAATGTAAAACATCAGGCAGAAGCGGCTGCAGAAGAACGTATTCTTAATGCTTTATTACCGCCCAGCCGTAATGAGTTTGGTGAGCCGGAAGTGCAGGAATCAGGCACTCGTGAGAAATTTAGAGAAAAACTTCGCCATGGTGAGCTCGATGGTAAAGAAATTGAAATAGAAGTATCGGCCTCAACCATGGGTGTGGAAATTATGGCACCACCGGGTATGGAAGAAATGACCAGCCAGTTGCAGGGCGTATTTCAGAATCTGTCGAGTCATCGTAAAAAAACGGAAAAAATGAAAATTCTGCAGGCGCGTAAAGTGCTGCTGGAAGAAGAGTCGGACAAGTTACTTAATGATGAAGAGATCAAGGCCAATGCGGTAGAAAATGCTGAACAGAATGGCATCGTTTTTCTCGATGAGCTGGATAAGGTAGCTAAACGTGCCGATTCAGGCAGTGGCGGTGATGTTTCACGCGAAGGTGTGCAGCGTGACTTGCTGCCTCTGGTTGAAGGCTGCACCGTGAGTACTAAATACGGCATGGTTAAAACTGATCATATTTTGTTTATTGCCTCAGGTGCTTTCCATCTGTGTAAGCCTTCAGATCTTATTCCAGAGCTGCAGGGTCGTTTACCGATTCGTGTTGAACTGGATGCACTGAATGCTGCAGATTTCCAGCGCATTTTGACCGAGCCGGATGCGGCCTTAACCGTGCAATACAAAGCGCTGCTGAAAACTGAAGGTGTTGAGCTGGATTTTACCGATGAAGGCGTAAAACGAATTGCTGAGATCGCCTACAGCGTGAACGAGAGATCAGAAAATATTGGTGCACGTCGATTACATACTGTAATGGAAAGATTGTTAGATGATATTTCCTACAGTGCACCGGATAAATCCGGCACAAAAGTGATCATCGATGCCGCTTATGTTGACAACAGCCTTGGCGAACTGGTTAAAGATGAAGACCTGAGCCGCTACATTCTATAAAGAAGATATTAAAGAGAACAATTATGGTAAAACCAGTTGATATTAATCTGCATCAAAAAAGCCGAATACTTGAGCTGACTTATGAAGATGGTACAAATTATAAGTTACCCTGCGAATACCTGAGAGTGTATTCACCTTCTGCAGAAGTGACCGGTCACGGACCAGGGCAGGAAATTCTGCAGCTGAATAAAGAAGAGGTAAACATCATCGGCATCGAACCACAGGGCAACTATGCTTTAAAGTTAATTTTTGATGATAAGCATGATACCGGCCTTTTTACCTGGGAATATTTGCAGGAGCTGGGTTCGAAATACGAAGAGAAATGGCAGGATTATCTGGATCGACTGAAAGCAGCCGGCCACGAACGTAAAGCTAAATAGAGAAAACAATGTCAGCAAAAAAAACACATTTTGGTTTCAAACAGGTCGATGCGGATAAAAAAGCGGGCATGGTTGCTGAAGTCTTTAGCTCGGTCGCCAGCAAGTACGACATCATGAATGATGTTATGTCATTTGGTATTCACCGTATCTGGAAAAAAATTGCCATGGCCCATACCGGCCTGAAAAAAGGCATGCGCGCTTTGGATGTCGCCGGTGGTACTGGTGACCTTACCATTTACATGTCAAGGCAGGTCGGACCCACCGGCGAAGTCATTATTTCCGATATCAATCCGGCTATGCTGGAACAGGGTCGCCGTCGTCTAATTGATAAGGGCGTCGCTGGCAATGTGAAATTTGTTGAGGCCAATGCTGAAGAATTGCCTTTTGAAGATAACTCATTTGACTGCATCACCATTGCATTTGGTTTGCGCAATGTTACCGATAAAGATAAAGCATTAAAAGATATGTATCGTGTACTTAAGCCGGGTGGCCGGTTATTGGTGCTGGAATTTTCCAAGCCGATATTGCCGGGTCTGGATAAGATATATGATTTTTATTCATTCAATGTGCTGCCGAAGATGGGTAAGGTTATAGCCAACGATGAAGAAAGTTACCGCTATCTAGCAGAGTCAATTCGTATGCATCCTGATCAGGCCACATTGAAAGACATGATGCAAAACGCAGGCTTCGAACGGTGCACATATTACAACATGACCGGCGGTATAGTTGCGTTACACAAGGGCTTCAAACTTTAGATATGTTATTGCATGATTCAGTGAGTGAGGCGTCTATTTTATGGCTGGAGGCCATGATAAATAAATATCTATCACTGGATCCGGAAGTTACAGAAAAATTAGCAGAACTTGAAGGCCGGGTGATCGCTGTAGAAATAACAGGTGTGAATAAAATCCTATATTTTTTTCCACATCAGGCAGGCATGGATGTTACAGAGCAATATCAAAACCAAGCTGATACTACACTCAAAGGTTCACCATTGGCGCTGTTAAAAATGAGTATGAGTAAAGACGTCGCAGAGTTGATGCTGAAAGGTGAAGTTGAGATTAAGGGCGATGTTCGGCTGGGTCGAAATTTTAAAAAAATATTGTCAGAGATAGATATCGACTGGGAAGAATATATTGCCCGAATTATTGGTGATGCATCGGCGCATCATCTGAAAAGTCTGACAAAAAAAATAATGAACTGGGGTCGCCAGGCCGGCAAAGATATTGCTGCGGATGTTTCCGAGTATCTTCAGGAAGAAAGTCGGGATGTAGTCAGTAAACCCGAGCTAGAAATGTTTTATCAGCATGTTGATACGCTGAGAAATCGGCTGGATCGATTTCAGGCACGACTTGAAGCATTAAAAAATAAACAACAAAAATAATATAAACGAGCGGAATTTAAATTTAAATAATAATGAGATTAATTGGACCAAAACAGTTCTTTCGCCTGCTGCGAATCAATTATGTGCTCGCGCGTCATGGACTGGATGATATTATTTTTGCGACACATCTATTGCGGCCATTTCGGTTTCTCATCTACGTTTTGCCATGGAACTGGTTTCGGTCAGAACGAGCGCCCCGAGGTGCACGTATCCGCCGATCACTGGAAGACCTGGGGCCTGTCTTTATAAAATTTGGCCAGATGTTATCGACCCGCCGAGACCTGCTCGCAGATGACATTGCTGATGAGCTGGAGTTGCTGCAGGATGCAGTACCGCCATTCCCTAACCAAAAAGCGCAGGAAATTATTGAAAAAGCTTTTGGCCGAACACTTGGTGAATTATTTGAGAGTTTTGAAGCGAATCCATTAGCCTCGGCTTCAATTGCTCAGGTACATGGTGCGCGATTAAAGAGTGGTGAAGATGTTGTTGTTAAAGTATTAAGGCCTAATATTCTGCCGGTCATCAAACGAGATATTTCATTGCTCTATATTATTGCTGAATGGGCAGCACGTTATTCTTCTCAAATACGCAGGTTACGTCCGGTTGAAGTTGTGGCCGAGTATGAGAAAACAATAATTGACGAGCTAGACCTGATGCGTGAGGCAGCCAACGCCAGTCAGTTACGCAGAAATTTTGAATATTCAGCCGATCTATACGTGCCGGAAGTGTACTGGGATTACACACGTAAAAATGTCATGGTGATGGAGCGTATTTATGGCTCCTCTATTCGTAATATTGACGAGCTAAAAGAAAAAAATACCGATATGAAAAGACTGGCGGAAATGGGTGTGGAAATATTTTTCACCCAGGTGTTTACGCACAACTTTTTTCACGCTGATATGCATCCAGGTAATGTTTTTGTTGATATCGATAACCCCGTTATGCCGAAATATATTGCGATTGATTTTGGTATTATGGGTACGCTCAATCAGATTGATAAACGTTATTTGGCAGAAAATTTCCTGGCTTTTTTCCAGCGTGATTACAATAAAGTTGCACGCTTGCATGTTGAGTCGGGCTGGGTGCCAGCCAATACACGTGTAGATGAATTTGAGTCAGCGATTCGCAGCGTATGTGAGCCTATTTTTGAACGGCCGTTAAAAGATATTTCGTTTGGTCAATTATTATTGCGATTATTCCAGACGGCAAGACGCTTTAATATGGAAGTACAGCCGCAATTAGTGTTATTACAGAAAACCCTGCTCAATATCGAAGGCCTGGGTCGACAGTTATATCCCGAGCTTGATTTATGGACCACTGCCAAACCATTCCTTGAACGCTGGATGGAAGAACAGGTTGGTACCAAAGCTATGTTACGTAGTTTTAAGGAAAATCTGCCTTATCTTGTCGAGAAGATGCCAGAGCTGCCAATGATGATTTACGAAGCATTGAAAAATGCCTCCACTGGTAATGATCAGAAAATGCAGTTACAGGAAATAAAAAAAATGCGTGCAGAGTTCAAGAGCAGTAATCAACGCAATATGGTGGCCATTGGCGGTGCCAGTTTATTGATGAGCGCATTTATTGTTTTTGGTTTGGGCAGCGCTGAAGAAACAGCAATGTTCATGGGTGCGCCGATAATGTCATGGGTACTGGGTAGTATCGGTTCAGCTTTCTTATTATTCGCCATTCAGGATTGAGTATTTTGCGCAACCGTATTGAATACTGTCGGAGCCAGTGCTGATGTCTGAATTCGACAGCGCCTTCATGCAGACCGATACAGCCGATGTCTCACACATTCTCGACGGCCTGAACGAAGCGCAGCGTGAAGCGGTGACCGCACCGCCCGGTCACATGCTGGTGCTGGCCGGCGCCGGTAGTGGTAAAACCCGCGTGCTGGTACACCGCATCGCCTGGCTGAACCAGGTTGAAAATATTTCTGCCTACAATATTTTTGCCGTCACCTTTACCAACAAAGCAGCTGCAGAAATGCGCAAGCGCGTTGAAAAACTGCAGGGCACGCCGGCCTCCGGCATGTGGGTCGGTACTTTCCATGGACTGGCGCACCGTTTATTAAGATCGCACTGGAAAGAAGCCAATCTGCCACAGGCATTCCAGATTCTCGATTCCGATGACCAGTACCGCATGATCCGCCGGATATTGAAAGGTCTTGGACTGGACGAAGCACGCTGGCCGCCAAAACAGGCGCAGGCATTTATCAACGCGCGTAAGGATGAAGGCCAGCGCCCCAAACATATCGACACTTCGCACAACCCGCTGTACACACAACTGGTGCGCATTTATAGCGCCTACGAAGCCGCCTGTGAAAAAGCCGGCGCGGTCGATTTTGCCGAACTGCTATTGCGTACGCTGGAACTGGTGCGCGATAACGAATCATTGCAAAAACATTATCAGGATCGTTTCCGTCATATCCTGGTCGATGAGTTCCAGGACACCAACACCATCCAGTACGCACTGATCCGCACCCTCGCCGGCAGCCGGAACCATGTGTTTATCGTGGGTGATGATGACCAGGCCATTTACGGCTGGCGCGGCGCGCGCGTGGAAAATATCCAGTCGTTCCAGAAACATTTCAAATCCGCCGACATCGTGCGCCTCGAACAGAACTACCGCTCGACCACAACGATACTGTCAGCTGCCAACGCCATCATCGACAACAACAGTGATCGCATGGGCAAAAAACTCTGGACCAGTGGCGACGATGGCGAGCCCATCCAGTTTTACAATGCCTTCCACGAATACGACGAAGCGCGTTACGTGCTCGACCACATCAAACAATGGGTAGAAGACGGCGGCGCGCGCTCCGAAGTCGCCATCCTGTACCGCTCGAATGCGCAGTCACGTGTGTTCGAGGAAAAGTTTGTCAGCGAAGGCATACCGTATCGCGTCTACGGCGGCCTGCGATATTTTGACCGCGCCGAAATCAAGGACGCACTGGCCTATTTGCGCCTGATCAATAACCGCAACGACATGGCCTCATTCGAACGCGTGGTCAACACACCGACGCGCGGCATCGGTGATCGCACCGTCGAACGCATCCGCGAAATTGCCCGCGACAACGATGTGGCGCTCTGGCAGGCGGCGCAAAGTTTGATCGATGACAAAGCCCTGACCGCGCGTGCCGCCAATGCGTTGAATGGTTTTCTCGAACTGATCGACAGCATGGCGGCCGATACCGCGTCGCTGCCCCTGTTCGAACGCATCGAACACGTCATTCACCAGAGCGGACTGATCGATCACTACGGCAAAGAGAAAACCGAGAAGGCCGAAGCAAAAGTAGAAAACCTTGAGGAACTGGTTAGCGCTGGCCGTGGTTTTGAATTTGATGCCAGCGCCGAAGAACTCGAAGGCATGGATGAGCTCACCGCGTTTTTAACACACGCCGCACTCGAGGCCGGCGAAGGTCAGGCCGAAGTCTGGCAGGATTGCGTGCAGATGATGACTCTGCACAGCGCCAAAGGCCTGGAGTTCCCATTGGTATTTTTAGTCGGCCTCGAAGAAGGCCTGTTCCCCAGCCAGCGCTCACTCGAAGAAGAAGGCAAGCTCGAAGAAGAACGACGATTATGTTACGTTGGCATCACCCGTGCGCGCCAGAAACTGGTGATGACCTGCACCGAACATCGCCGCTTATACGGACAGGATTTATATCCCTCGCCGTCGCGCTTCATCGGCGAAATACCCGAGCACCTGATCCACGAAGTGAGAGCCAAACCCATGGTGAGCCAGCCGCTGTATTCACCTTCTGCGAAACAGGCATCAAGAGAAACCGCATCAATCAACGGCCTGCATGTTGGCCAGCGCGTCATGCACGCCAAGTTTGGTGATGGCGTCATTACCAATCTGGAAGGCAGTGGCGCGCACGCCCGGGTCGAAGTAAATTTTGAATACAACGGATCGAAGTGGTTAGTGATGTCGTATGCTAATCTGCAGCCAGCATAAAAAATAATTAAGTTTTTCTCCGCGTACTTTACGGTAAAAATAATAAAGGAAAAGAAAAATGAAACGTCGTGACTTTATCAAATCAGCCGCACTCGGTGGCGTAGCCGCCAGTTCATTAGTCGCACCTGCTGTCGTCAGTGCGAAAGAAACCATCCAGTGGAAAATGGTCACCACCTGGCCGAAAAATTTTCCGGTGCTCGGCACCAGTGCTAACAAACTGGCCGAACTGATCGAAGAAATGTCTGGTGGCCGCATCAAGGTCAAAGTCTATGGCGGTGGCGAACTGGTGCCCGCCATGGAAGTGTTCGACGCAGTCTCGCGCGGCACCGCGCAAATGGGCCACGGCTCCGCCTATTACTGGAAAGGCAAAGTTGAAGAAGCGCAGTTTTTCTCCACCGTGCCGTTCGGTTTGAATGCACAGGAAATGAACGCCTGGCTGTATCACGGCGGCGGCATGGAACTGTGGCAGGAAACCTATGCCCCGTTTGGCGTGGTGCCTGCCGCAGCCGGCAACACCATGGTGCAAATGGCCGGCTGGTTCAACAAAGAAATCAACAGCGTGGAAGATTTGAAAGGCCTGAAAATGCGCATCCCCGGTCTGGGTGGTGAAGTGTTAAGACGCGCTGGCGGCACGCCGGTAAACCTGCCCGGTGCCGAATTGTTCACCTCGCTAAAATCCGGCGCCATCGACGCCACCGAATGGGTCGGCCCTTACAACGACCTCGCTTTCGGTTTTTACAAGGCCGCCAAATATTATTACTACCCCGGCTGGCACGAGCCCGGCACCACGCTCGAAGCCATCATCAATAAAGCAGCGCTCGAATCATTACCGAAAGATTTGCAGAGCATCGTTATGAATGCCTGCAAGGTGGTGAATCAGGATATGGCCACTGAGTTCACCGCAAAAAATAATGCCGC
>Ga0224496_10000090_pt1 | contig 65936 bp, 59 predicted proteins | sample SF_Jul11_sed_USG_2_FD_168127 | JGI IMG/M metagenome (GOLD analysis project Ga0224496, IMG submission 168127) | Sediment microbial communities from San Francisco Bay, California, United States - SF_Jul11_sed_USGS_8_1 | ecosystem: Environmental > Aquatic > Marine > Sediment | place: USA...
GATTCTTGCGTGATGAAGGTTGTCATATTTAAGAGCGATAGGGGGCGGCAATGACGTTTAAGTTAACAGATACTTTATTTGACAACATCAGGGGGTACATAACCCAGAGCAGCATTGATTTTATCAAGCTCGAATAGGGGAGGGAATAGGGGGTCAAATCTTTATCCTTGACACCTTTTGGTTTCTGTAGAGTAAAACAAAGCTTGGTTAGAGCGATTTTTTTATCATTCTAAAGTCAAACTATCTCCCTAAATGGTTGCCAGATAGGAGGCAATCTAAGTTGGCCCCTAACTCGACCAGAAATTCAGTCGGAAAATAAGAGGGCTAAGGGGACGTTGTTGAATTGTTTAATCCACTGTCAGTATTGCGGAAATGAAATCAGGGAAGAGCTTTGAGTTAAACAATTAAACAACTTCCCCACCGCTTCCCAGTTGTTAGCCACAAAAAACACACTTGACCAAACCAAATATAGGACCTAATATATAACCATAATTAAGTACTTATTTAAAACCACAATTATGGTGTAAAACATGAAGGCTGTATTGGCTAATTGCTCAGCAAGCATTTCAGAACTAAAGAAAAACCCAAGTGCCCTTATCGATCAATCAGAGGGCGAACCAATCGCTATTCTTAACCACAATAGACCAACGGCTTATCTCGTCCCTGCTGAAACCTACGAATTACTTATGGATAGACTCGAAGACTATCAACTTGGAATGATTGTAATAGAAAGACAAAACGAAAGGATCTCTGCCGTCGAAGTGAATATCGATGAGTTATAAATTTAAACTCAAATTTATCCCAACTGCCTTAAAAGAGTGGGGAAAATTAGATGGATCGATTCAATCAAAATTTAAAAAGAAATTAGAAGAACGCCTCAATGAGCCACATAATCCGGCAAGTCAGCTTTCCGGCTTCGAAAACCACTACAAAATTAAATTAAGAGCAAGCGGTTATCGGTTAGTCTACGAGGTAATTGACCAAGAAATATGCGTTCTGGTTATTGCTGTTGGGAAAAGAGACAAAAATGAGGTGTACAAACAAGCCCGTAGCCGTTTCAAAAAATAAAAAATAGCTAACTAATAAGGATTAATGCGATCTCGTAGAGTCGCCGTTAGTTTCAAAGTTTCAAAGGCTTTCAATGGGGTCTGGCCAAGCGGACTATCTAAAATAACAAGATATTGTTGCCGAAAACACCCCTGTGTATAGGCCATAATGATGTTTTTAAGGCCAAAAACGCAAATATAGAGTTCTCTAACGTATGGCCAGGGCAAAAAGACATTTCCACACTATAAGTCATTTATCCCTTCTCCCGAATGGGGTTAGTTGAAGAAAGGAAAACACATAACTACCCAATCTCCGATAGATTGGACCAGGCCATGCCTTGATTGGAATTTGCGGCAAATGCATTTTCGGTCAAAATGATGAGGCCAATCTCAACAGAATCGTCAAAAAGATTAATTGCCTTTTGGGCCGCTTCACTTGGACTCATATTCTGCTCCAGCCAGCCGTAGACCTCTTTGGCCAGGATTTTAAGAGCGATGAGCTCTCCCTCCCCGGTGCAGGCAACCGCTCCCATCGGGCCGCAATACAGGCCGCATCCCGGCATCGGCACATCGCCCACCCGTCCGATGGCGGCCTGCTTCAAGCCCCCGGAGCTGAGGGCTACCGCAAAGCTCGTTCCATCAAAAGCCACCGCACCAACTGTATCGCAAGAAGGTGGCTCTTTCTTTTCCTGCCTCTTTAGCTCCCGAGAACCATTTATCTGCTTTAGCTGGATATTTTGTTCTCGGGCGAAACCAACAGCCCCATCTCCTGCGATGAGGATATGGGGTGAATGAAGTAGTACCCCCTGGGCTATATCAATCGGGTTTTGAACTCCTTCAACGCAGGCAACTGCCCCGAATCTGCCATTACTCGTCATGCATGCAGCATCCATCTGAACCGTATGACCGTCGGCCCGGATTTGGGAGCCAATCCCGGCATTAAAGCGGGGATCATCCTCCAGATATTTCACAGAATGGATCACGGCATCCAATGCGGATTTGCCATTTGCCATTAACTTCATGCCCTGGCTGGCTGCCTCCTGGGTACCATCAGAATGCTGCGGATCTGAACCAGCTCCACCATGGGTTAAGATGGCGCGTTGAAAAGTATCCATTTTCCTCTCAAATTGTGACGGATTTATCGAAAACCAACGCCGGTAGTCCGGCGGACCTGGAAAAAGTTGAATATTTTGCCCTTATACAACCTGTTCCTCTTTAAAAATCATATTTCCATTTTCCAGGAAAATCCGGATCAAATAGAGGCGCATGGCCTCACTGCCCAAATTTTCATAATAAAGGAACATATTGTCATCATTGGCATGATTGCACGAGGAGAGCGTGCCACACATGAAATGGGAAAAGGAGTGGCCATTATAGAGATCATTGGTTCGCATCAGTTCCAGTTCATGGGTATGGCCGCAAAATACGTATTCAATTTTATGCTGTTGGACAAAATCAATTAAGATAGAGGAATTTTTCAGTGGACACTCATCGGTTCCCAGAATGGAATAATGGGTCAAAAGCAGCGGCAGGTCATATTCCAGCTGATTGATCTTTTCGGAAACCGCCTTTAAGACCTCTTTTTCGACAAACCCGTCATCACTATAAAGTTCATTGGAATCGATGTTTATAATTAATATCGATTTCTTATTTATTGAAATGGATTTGATAAAATTAACATCGGTAAAATTTTCACGAACATTGGTTATTTCACGGTTTAAAAAGAGATGTTTCTTGCTGGTTTGAACCTTGTCGGAAATCTGGATGATTTCATGGTTCTGGATATATTTTTGAAATAGTTCATGGGAGCGCATATTTCTTTTGTCATGATTACCAATTATCGAGATGACATTTTTGCATTTGATGCCCGCGAGAAATTGCCCTGCTGCGGCATACTCATCCTCCAGGCCATCTGTGGTATTGTCTCCGGTGTTGATAACGATATCAGCATTAAATGAATTGAGCTTTTCCAGAAGAACCTGATCATCTCCCTCCCAGTGGCGTGGGCCGAAATGCAGATCGGAGATATGTAACATATTCATGTTTAAAGCCTTTTGTAACTTGAGGTTATCATCACTTTAGCCGAGTATGCGAAATTTGCCGATATGGCATAAGGCGCATTACTTAAAAACAGGCCAGAAAGAATTCGTCTTAAAAATAACAGAAGACCCATCTCAAAAGAGACTTGATCCTTGCAGAGATCAAATACTTTAATGGAATGCGGCTTTTGCCGGCCTGTCACGGTTTTGAAGCAAAAAAAGACAGAACCAAATTAATGGCCCTGCCTTTATTCATGCTAGCACTATATAAAATTGAAGATCTAGCTAATATCAAAAGTCCCTTTTGCATCTTTCTTTGCTTTTTTGGCAGCTTTTTTTTCTTTAGGGGTCATTGCCGGTTTTTTCTTGTTTGCTTTAATGTTTTTTTGGTCTTTGCTCATGGTTTCCCTCCTCGGATATTGATGGTTGCTCTTCAGATAAACCATTGTAGCTCAATATGATTGAGCATAGCCAATGAATTTCCTGTCGGGCTGTAAGACCCTTTGTTCGCAAGGTCTGCTTAATCCCTTTTTACTCCCTTCTCTGCCAATACCTGTTCAAGGTAGATGATATGATTCAAGTCCTCAGCCAGGAGAATTACGGCAAACTCACCACTGGCTGGCAAGGCGCTGCAATTAAGGGGAAATACCGAATTTGCCTTAATGCCGTCGTAAAGTATGGGCTCAAGGCGTTTGGTGAGTTCAAGGAAAGTACATGGCTTGGTCTTGATCTTAATAAATTTCCAACAAGGTACCGGGCAATTCAATTTCTCAATATTATCTACGATAATATTGACGTAGGAAGAGCCATTGAAACGAGCATTGTTTTCAACCGGGAAAATGCCATCATCGGTTACAATATAATCAATGCCGACAACTCCTTTATAGCCGGAGTTTGCCATGTGCTTTACGATTTTTCCTGATGCCTGTTTGATAAAGGAAAAGATTCGGGCGGAGGTCTTCTGTCCTTTGAGGTTGCCAATGTGGACCATACCTTTCTCGCATATCTGATCTAACAAGCCAAGATGGTTGATCTCCCCATTTCTGCCGATTGTCCACTGGTCGTTCGGGGTGGAGATTACCCGCAAAAAGGGCTCAATTATCACCACCTTTTCACCGCTGGCAGCGATTTTCCCATATAGCTCCGGAAGATCATCTCCGGTGGTTTTATATAACGACATGCCGGACTCTCCCAGCGTCCCACGAATAATCACGGTTTCATGGGTGGTCAGATATCGGTTAACCACTCGGGCCATCTCACTGGCATTACCCATGTCTTCCGGATGGATTGCGAAAGAAGCTCCAGTCACAACCGGGATGTCCAACTGTTGACAGATCTGTTTAAACCCGGCCTTGTCGTTATATTGCAGGGTTGCTTCTTCCGGGGCGCCAAAAAGGTCCGCCCCAAGTACCCTTGCCGCCTCAGCTTCCATCTGCCCGGAAAACCACGGCACATATATTGGTTTGCGGCCAGTGTCGCGAACGATCTTTAAGATTGGCTCAGGGTCTTTTATGATCAGTTCCGAAAGGGAGAGACCTTGCGATGCTGCTTTATATTCAACGACATGGTCCGACCCCAGGCCGAGTGAGCGCAACCAGCTATGATATTCACGGTCCAGTTTCCCCCGCAGCACCACCAGATCATCCCGGCCCGCAGCCGGCAGGGCTCTATCGCATTTCGAGCGGACCGAAGCATCACGTCGAGGGAACTGGGCAAAATTGTCGGCTCCATAAACGATGAGTTCATCATTGTTGTTTGTCATGCATTCCCTGAGAGGCGGGTAATAAGTCATAGGTAATTATTTCCAGATAAAAGAATGAGGTGTTTTAGCAGCTATACAACTGCCAACCGAAGAGTAGAGACATAACCAGGGTATATGCGATAAGGACGTAATAGCATTTCAGTCCGATAAATTTAGGGGTTTTAATCGGGGCAACATTTAAGGCCGCCAGCAGCAGAATCAAGATATAGAGTAAAATAGGGGCAAGGGGTTGGGTGACCACCCCGAGAAGCAGAAAAACAAAGGGCAAGATTATGGCATTGTTGTCCATGGCCAGGCCCAGATAGGTTGACTCGTCAACCAGGCCGAACACATTGAAATAACTGAGCCTTAGTACTCCGGCCGCAACAATAATAAAGGCGCCGGGTAAAAACCAGGGGCTGAAATTTGCGTAACTTAATAAAACAATGGCAGGACAAACGCCAAAACTGACAATGTCTATCAGGGAATCCAGCTGCCCGCCAAACTCACGTTGTTTATCATTACGGCCTGTCAGGCGCCGGGCGATAATCCCATCACTCCAGTCAAAAAATACCGCCCAGACCAGGCCAATCATCGCGGCCGCAAAGATGCCCCGAAGCGCAAAATAAATTGCAAGAACCGCACAGAGAAGCCCTGCCAGAGAACAGATGTTCGGCAGATCTTTAGCAAAAGAGAGAATGGAAGGCGGAGAATCTGTTGAATTTGGCTTTGCCATTATTTTGTCTCCGCCAATCCGACAAGGTTATGGAGCGTTGCAACCAGGCGGGTATTTTCATCCTGGGTGCGGCTGGCGATCCGGAGATAACGGTCAGATTCCGGCATGGTCTTACCCTGGCAATGTTTAATGTAAATATTATGCTCCACAAAAAGTTTTTCGGTGATAATCGGTCCGGAGGGGGCATGCTCGGGCAGCCGGCAAAATATATAATTGGCGTCGGGTTTATAAACGATCATCCCCGGGATGGTTTGCAGTTGTTCGTAAAACAGATCCCGGTCCGCCTGCACCTTATTGCAGCTATCCTTAAACTCCTGCTGGTACTGCGGGGCAAGGCGGAGAAATTCTTCGGCGAAACCATTAAGATTCCAGATATGCAGACCCTGCCGAACCTCTGCTGCAAATTCAAGATTGGCGCTGAGCATATAGCCGATCCTGATCCCGCAAATACCATAGGCCTTGCTCATGCTTTTAAAAATTGCCAGGTTCGGATATTTTTCAATCTCAGGCTCAAGGGTTTCCTGCGCACGATTTTTCGCAAAATCAATAAATGATTCATCAACGATGAGCATGCAGCCGTGCTCGGCCAATTTATTTGCCAACCAGACAAGTTGAGTCTTGGGCACCAGTAATGAGGTCGGATTATTCGGGCTGACCACCACGGCCAATTCGGCCTTAGAGTTGATGGCCGCCTCGGCAAATTTGGCCACATCCAACTGAAAGCTTGGTGCTGCAAGGGCAAACTCAACCACATCCCCTGCCGGCATGGCATTGGCGTATTCGTTAAAGGAGGGAACCGGGACTATCATTTTACGACCCAGCCCGGCAATGATTTTGATCAGCTCTGCCGCCCCGTTGCCAACCACTATATTGGCCGCAGGCTGGTCAATCAACTTGCCGACCAGGCCTGCCATTTCACTCTGGCCGCCGGGATAACTCAACACCAACTGTTTGATATGTTTGGTGATATGGCTGAAGAAATCCGCCGGAGGGTAATAGAGATTATAGAGATAGTTGTGATCGGTAAAAGCATGGCGCCAATAGCCGCCATGTTGACCGGAAACCAATTCGTAGCTCTCTTGAGCATTGTCGTCTTTTTTTGTCATTTTTCTCATATAGTTAAAGGATCTCGGATATAGGGCTAAGACAACATTTTGGGAGCCGCTTCCCGGCTGAAGGAGTTAATATCTTTCCGCCGGTTATATAGAACATAGGGAACATGGGGCGTATGGCCTTTTTGCTTTTTCAGCACGGGAAAAGCTGCGATGGCAGATGGATGATGGGGAAGAGTGCGCATCTGTTCAGCTGCTCGCAGGTCGGAAATATTGTCAATCTCGTACCACCGGGCGGAATCGAAGAAAACCGGGGAGAAATCCAGGCAACCCTCGTTGACCATATCCGCAAAGATAGACTCGTAATAGCCATTCAACATATTGGCGGAAATCTGAACGTCTAATCTTTCCTTCATCAATTGCCAGGTTTCGCTGGAAAGGCTGTAAATATTAACGGTCTTGTAATGTTTATCATCGCGCTTATGGGCCCCGCCATAAAAAGCCTCGATTTTCCGGCGGTTATTGATCGTCACCGTGGTCCCGTCCATCCAGGGATGAACTTTAGCTACGGCAATCCGGTCTGGATACAGCATTTCCTTGAGCATTTGCGAATCGAAAACAATATCGCTTTCAATCAACAGGAAAGGCTCATCAATTACCTTTCGAGCCAGCCATAACGAATAAATATTGTTGGTGGTCTTGTATAAGGGGCTGGTTATATAATCTATTTTCATGCCTCCGGCCCGAGTTCCAAGGAAATCACGAATGCAGCCACCCTGATGCCCGACAACTATTACCAGCCGCTTGAAATTATGTTCCTTCAGGGAATCGATCAGCCTTTCAAGAATAGATATTTCATTAACCGGCACAAGGCATTTGGGCATCGCATCGGTAAAGGGAGCCAGGCGACTGCCTGTACCGGCAGCCAACAACAGGGCGGTACGCACCTTTTCATTCTTGAAACTTGGGAAACTAGTCCTGTTCTTCATATATTTTTCCTCTGATTTTACAACCAGACCATGGCAGGGGACAACAACACGGCGCAGTTAGATGTTGGATATTTTCTGCCGATTGGCTCAGAGAAGCTAGCTGAAGGGCATATGGATGGTAATAGGGCAAATTTAAGAAATGGAACAACAGCGAGGAACGGTTTGGTGATAATTCAGCTCTTATTTGTTGCCGATAAACTAAAGGATTCTAGCGGAAAGGCTCAAAAGACCGGTTGTAGAAAACACTCAAGAGGTGTGGAAAAAACGCAGTACAGTTTTATGATTTAGCTATAATTTTCCGCCGATTGGCTCAGGATTCTAGCTAACGGACATAAAGACTGGTAGAAGGACAAAAGCGAGATAAAAGCGACAAAATTAGGCATTCAATTTCAACTCAAACCTGTTTCCTAATTTGCGACTAAGAATGCTGGATAATACAGTGCTCTCATCCACAAGTCAATGCATGTTTGTTAATTTGTAATGATATCAGCTGGTTACACAGAGGGGAAAGAACTGATAGTCAAACTGTTGCATCGAAGCAAAAAAAGGAATCAACCTTGAAAATGGGTGACACCATCTCTGCCATGCGTCTTTATTGCCCATTTCGGAGCGATGACGACGTTTTTGTTTAATTTTTTGCAACTTTTCATACCTGCGCAAGGGACAGAGGGGCCAATTTCTTCCTTGACACCTTTTGGGTTTCCGTAGTGCCAAACAAAGCTTGGTTAGAGCGATTTTGTGATCATTCCAAAGTCAATCTATCTCCTTATCATCTTGAAAATTCTTTTTGCAAATAGATTGACCTTTTTGTGGTTGACGATTAATCAACACCACAATTCTCTTATTGAGAAATAAACAAACTTCCTGATTTAAGCCAATTAATCGACGATATCGTTTTTCCTTTAAGGATCCGTATTCCCAATAACGGATTTAGAGACTATGAAGATAGCCTTATTCAGTGACACCCATGCGTTACATGGGAGGGTAACAATTCCGGCGGCGGATATTTTAATCTTTGCCGGAGACATGACCCATTGCCGCACCGCCCGGGATGTTGCTGATTTTAACGATTTTCTTGGGAGCCTGCCCCATCAGCATAAAATCGTGGTTGGCGGCAATCACGATTACCGGCTGGCCCGTGAGCCGGAACAATCAAAAAAACTTTTATCGAACGCTATCTTTCTTCTTGATGAATTTGTGGTGATTTCAGGGATCACGATCTATGGCGCGCCTTGGCAGCCGATATTTAACGACCGGGCTTGTGGGGCCTTTGCTTTGCCGCGGGGCAAAGCGCTTAAAGCAAAATGGGAGATGATCACCCCGGATGTGGATATCTTGGTAACCCATGCCCCGCCGGCCGGTATTCTCGATCAAGACGGCCCTTTCGCCCATGGTTGCTCGGACCTCACCGCCGCGGTCGCCGCCCTGACCCCCAAGTATCATGTGTTCGGCCATATTCACAGCCACCATGGAATGATCAAACATGGCGCCACAACCTATATTAATTGCAATGTGCAGGGCGAAAACGGCGCATTGAGATCTGCCCTGTTACTTGACTATGGCTCAGGGGAACTCCTGCAAGAATAAGGTCCATTCAGTCGCCTTCATAAAAAAAGATGAGCAAATGCGCGGTGGCCGCCGGTTGGGAGGGTGTTGTTTAATCCGCTATCGGTCTTGCTGAAAGCGAAGATATCTTGTCATTGGCCGGTAGTTTCTGGTAATTGTTCTGTCAGCATCATGGTGCAGGCACCGGGGCCTCGGACCCCATGAGAGAGGAAAACGCTGCTCGCTCTGGTTTCTTAGGATCTGCCTTGCGTGGGCAATTTTAAAAGGAGGCCAATCATGAATGAATGTGAACGGATGGACCGCTGTCGCTATTTCCTGGAGCATCTAAAAGAGCTTGAGGCCGTCCAGGAGATGTGGAAAAGAAAATTTTGTAAGGGCGACAAAAATCAATGTGCGCGATACATGGTTCTGAAAGAGCTTGGCGTCGATCAGGTTCCTGATTATTTGGTCCCCACCCAGGTGGATAAAGCAAAGGAAATACTCAAGGCGGGCCGATAACCTTGCCCGGAACATCCTCACGGTCTAGCTTGACCATCTTTGCTTCAAAGTTGCTAACGGCCTTGCCTTTTTTATCCTGTTCCCAACTCCTTAATTTGCGTTGCAGCTCTTCGAGTCCGCTGTAGCTTTTGTCCGCCTTGCGCCTTCTTACGATGTGCTCGGCAAATGATGCAGCCATCCCCGTCACCTTGGCGCTGCCGGCTTTTGCCGGTCAGGTGTCGTTGTCGTCGAGGGTATCTTTTTCGTCATGGTAGAGGGCATGCACCCCTTGGCGCAGTCTGCGGAAAGTGCTTTCCATATACTCCACCCCCATGAGGACGCAGACGGTAACGGTGGTCAGGGCCAGGGCGGTTTCGCGCAAGCCCAGGCCGATGACGACGCCGATGGCGGCCAGCACCCAGATCACGGCGGCGGAGGTCACCCCGCGGACCAAGCCCTCTTTGGACATGATTACCCCGGCGCCCAAAAAACCGATGCCGGTAATAATCTGGGCGATTACCCGACCATGGTCCGTGGTGCCGCCTGATACCCCCATGCCGATCCCGGTAAAGATTTCCGTGCCCAGACAGATCAGGATACTGGTCCGGATTCCGGCGGGCTTGCCGCGGATTTGCCGCTCAATGCCGATGACCGCCCCGCAGATAACCGAGACCAAGATATTGAGCCAGAAATTAATGTTGCTGAGCAGTAAGTGTTCCATAAGGCCTTAGGGGCTTAACTGTTGAGAGATTTCAGGTGAAGATCGTCGGGGTCGCTGTAGGCGAAGTAGTCGCAGAGCAACTCTTCCCCGCACTGGATGGTGCGTTTGGCATGCATGGTGTTGCGGATCTCATCCTGCCGGATATTGGCAATCTCGGTGCTGTGATTCATGAACTGGGCATTATCCATGCACAGATAAATCCTGTTGTTTTCCTTGTAGCTGGAGCGCAGGAGGTTGTTAAAGCTTTGGGGGGAGATGGTTTTTTTCATCGCCAGCCACTGTTCCACGGTAAACTCCAGATCAACCGCCGGGTTAAACTCCCAGATCGGGGCATCGCAGGCGATTTGTTCCCCGGCAAAAATTCCAATACCGTGGATTGTCGAGCGATCAAGATAGGTTTTTACGATAAGCATCGGCTGGCCTCCCGGCTCGCAGGTTATGCAGGTAGTAAGTAGGGTCGGGGTTGGATATTTCCTGGAAAAAAAAGTCCGTTGCGTCATATGAGTGGAGATAGTTCTCCATGATCTCTTCATGGGCGGCAATGGGCCGGATTGCTATTTCGCAATAATCGTCAATGAATTCAATGTTCGGGTTATTTTCGGTGTGATTGATAAACCGGGCATTGTCGGTCAGGTAAAAATAACGGCCCCCCCTTTTGTAGGACGCATTTAAAAGATGCTGCAGGGTCGGGTCGTTTGCCACGCTGCACAGTTTAAGAAAAGTCGGCTCGTTGTAGACCTTGTCGATTACATGATCGAATTTCCAGACTACGGTCCGGGCCGGGATCGGTTCCTGGGCAAAAAGGCCGATACCATGGATTAATGACGGGGCCAGATATGTTTTGACGGTCAGCATTTTCGTTCGCTCTTAAGGCGGGTGGATAATGTCGAATATAACCATATAAAAGAAGTCCGGCATGCCGCCAGGGAAGAGCTGTTGCAGACGGGGCTTCATCTTGCTGTTTTCAGGTGTTTTAACTGCTGCTCAATCTCCTTTGTCCAGCCATGAATTACTTGATATATTCTCCGCTAATACGGGAAAAAAATATGGTTGTCAATGGGATTTAGTGGGGGTGATAAATAATTTTTTTTGTCCGGGCCAAGCCTGTCGGAAAGGTGAAGAGCGTAGGCTGAATCGAAAATTACAATTCGGCTTTGCTTCCTGGTCAGGTTGCTTTGAATTCGGCCATCGACTTGAGATGATTTTTTGACGGAAGCAATGCAATACTGGAAAGGGAATAGAGGAAAAAAGCTGCGGTATCGGGTTGTTATGTATGGTGGGGGCTGGGATTTGATGGTAAATTATTTTTAATTCGTGACAAAATTCAAGCGGCTGTATTCTCTTGTTAGTTTTTGTATTGGTGGCTGGAGCTTGAATTGTCAGTTGGTCGGGGAAAAATATGCAAAGATTTTTTCTGTTCTTGATTGCCGTTATTGGTCTTGTCTTGCCCGCCTGTAATAATTCGCAGACCTCGGCCCCGCATAAAATCGCGATTATTAATCCAAGCAAGGGGCTGAACAGCGTTGTTGAGGGCTTTATGGCCGGGATGAAGGCGCGGGGCTATGACGAGGGCAAAAACGTAACTTATTTTTATTATCATGATATATCCATGGCGGAGGTTGACGGGGCAATCGCGGAGATCATGACCAAGGATGTCGATCTGGTCTACTCGCTCACCACTCCGGCCACCCTCAAGGCCAAGAAGGCCTTTGCCGAGACCGGTATTCCCCTTCTTTTTGCGCCGGTCTTCTCTCCGGTGGATGCCGGGGTGGTGGATTCGTTGGCCCATTCCGGCGGCAATCTCACCGGGCTCAAGCTGCGGGGCAGCACGGCCAAGGCCTTGGGTTGGCTGCAGGCCGTGGTGCCCGGGGTTAAGCGGATTTTTGTGCCGGTGCATCGGGCCGACAGCGCCTCCTGCATGACCTTGGAAGATTTGCAGGCGGCTGCCGACCAGATGGGGATTGAGCTGGTAGTTGCCGAGATAGCCACCCCGCAAGATTTGGCAAAGGTTCTGGCCGATATCCCGGCAAAGGTCGATGGGCTTTGGTTGACCTGCTCCCATATGCTTTTCACCCATGTCCATGATATTGTTGCCGCGGCAACGGCCCGTCGCTTGCCGGTGGCGGCAACGGCGCACATCCCCGGCAGCGGGGTGCTGGTTTCCTATGGGGATGCCAATGTGCGCATCGGCGAACAGATCAGTCATATGGCGGACAGGATATTGCTAGGCGCCTCTGCCCGGGATATGCCTATCGAAACGGCAGATTTTTTGCTGACCATTAATCTGAAAACGGCTAACCGGCTCGGGATCACGATTCCGGATGAAATTTTGCGACAAGTTGACATTTTTGAGCGGTAGGTGGCGTTTGGGTACTGAGAACATATTATCGCTGAGTTTAATTGGGGCCGGCAACAGCATCAGAAAAAGATTGACCCTTACCTTTATTTTATTCGCCATAGCTCCCTTGATATTGTTGAGCCTGGTTCTCTTCTCGCTGATTTTCACCACCCAACAGCATCAAATTGTTGAACTGGAGCGCGAGGTGGCCAAGGCCGCCATCAGTAAAACCGTTCTGGCGTTGCACGAGGTTAATGCGCGGCTTAACGTTTTTATCTTTACCCAGGATATTTTTCAGGCGGATCAAAACCGGCAGTTTCTGCTGCTTTCGCAACTGCGCTCGGTAAAAGACGATGAGCATCGGGATATCCTGGACGAACTCATTCTGCTCGATAATCAGGGCCGGGAACTGGCCCATGTCTCGCGGACCGCTAATTTCACCATTGCTGATTTGGGGGATAGATCCGATCATAATGAATTCTTGATTCCGGTCACCACCAAGGGCAATTATTATGGTCCGGTCTTTTTTGATAAGACCACCCTGGAGCCTTATCTTTTACTGTCGCAGCCTATTTTCGACCTGCAAAACGGTAAGTTGAAAGGGGTGTTGGCGGCCAAGCTCCGCCTCTATAAAGTATGGAACGATATTGTCGGTCAACCTTTCGGCAATTCCGGGCTGATATATATCTCGGATGGGCAGGGGATGGTTGTGGCTCATCCTAATCCATCGGTGGTTCATCTCTCCACCATGGTCAAGGTCAACCTCCCGCCGGGCATACGGCCGGGAAGCACCGGTGACTTGGTCCTCCAGGCTCATGAAAAATTTCAGTTGAATAAGCAGGACTTTTTTGTGAGCGCCGAGATCCCTCTTTTGGCGGCGATGGCGCTTTCTCTTCGTGCTCTCTCCACGATGATGCTTTTCCTTATGATTTTTCTGGTCTTGAGCGTGGTTGCCGGGGCGGTTGTGGTTCGGCGTATTGTGCGGCCCATTGAATCGTTGGCCGAGACGGCGGAAGAGATCAGCGTTGGCGGCATAGACCGTAAGGCCGAAGTGACCGGCGATGAGGAGATTCGCTCCCTGGCCCGCGCCTTTAATCGGATGGTTGGCCGACTTTTTTATGACATTAATGAGCGGAAGCGGGCCGAGGCGGCCTTGCAGACGGCTCGCGATGAACTGGAAATGAGGGTTGAAGAGCGGACCGCCGAGCTTAACATCGCCAATAAGGCCAAGAGTGAATTTTTGGCCAATATGAGCCACGAGATCCGCACCCCGATGAACGGGATTATCGGCATGACCGACCTGGCCCTGAAAACCGGACTTACTCCTGAGCAGCGGCGGTACCTGGAGGTTGTTCGTCAATCCTCTACCTCTCTGCTGGGTATTATTAACGACATCCTCGATTTTTCAAAAATTGAGGCGGGAAAACTCATGCTTGATCTCCATCCATTCAACCTGTTGGATGTGATCGAGCAGACCGTGCGGACGGTTGCCACTTCCGCCCATGATAAGGGGTTGGAGCTCCCCGTCTATGTGCCTTTCGGCGTACCTCTGTCCTTGGTCGGCGATTCATTGCGGTTGCGCCAGATTATCTTGAATCTGCTGAGTAACGCTATCAAGTTTACCGAGCAGGGTTATGTGCTGATCAAGGTGGCGGTGGCGCAAGAGGATGAACAGGAGGTGGTTCTTGCCTTGGATGTGGTCGATACCGGGATCGGCATTCCGGTCGAGAAAAAAGAGCTTATCTTCGGCAGCTTCAGTCAGGCCGACAACTCGGTGTCGCGACATTTCGGCGGGAGCGGGCTTGGGTTGAGCATAAGCTGTAGACTTGCTAAATTAATGGCCGGGGATCTGTGGGTCGATAGCCTGCCGGGGCAAGGCAGTACCTTTCATTTTTCAGGTCGCTTCGGCAAAGCGGTCGAGCATGTTCTGCCCGAACAGGATATCATTCCCGGGGCCGAGGCCATCCTCATTGTCGACGGTCTTGGCGTCAGCCGCAATATTTTGCAGGAACTTCTAACAAGCTGGGGCTTTAAAGTCGATACGGCGGAAGATGGGCCAGGCGCCCTTGTTGCCTTGCAAAATAGCCGGGCCGCAGGCAGCTCATATCAAGTTGTTCTGGTTAATCTGCCCAATAATCAAGCACCGGGGACCGAGAACCTGCTTGAGGTAATGGGTAAGGATCCCCAGGTTGCCGGCGTGCCGCTTTTGGCCCTGGTCATGATTCATAACATTAACCGCCAGCCTGATCGTTACCCGAACCTCGATATCCGCGGGATTTTGCCCAAGCCGATAAACCGGCATGACCTCAGGCAGGCAATTCAGGATCTCTTGTATGACGGTGAGCTGATTTCCGATGAGTCAGCCGTTATTGAACCGGCGGAGGATCTCGGGCGGGATCTCGCGCCGTTACGGATCCTGCTGGTGGAAGATAATTTCATCAACCAGGAGTTGGCCGAAGCAATCTTGGCTCAGGCCGGTCATCAGGTGGTCTCTGCCCATAATGGCATTGAGGCGATCATCGCCTTGGGGGAAAACAAATTTGATGTTATCCTGATGGACGTGCAGATGCCGAAGATGGATGGCCTTACCGCCACCAGAATAATTCGGCAATACCAACGGGGCGAAGATGGTGAAGGAGATGGGCAATATGGGGATATGTTTCACAAGGCCAGGCAGGCTCTGGCTGGAACCAGTTTGCCGATTATTGCCTTAACCGCGCATGCCACGGCCGGTTATAAAGAGGAGTGTCAAGAGGCGGGCATGGATGATTACCTGTCTAAGCCTTTCCGCACCGAAGAAATTCATGGCCTGTTGCGGCAGGTTGTCAGCGGCACAATCGGTAATAGTCATGGGTAGCTTGCCCCGCCTTTAGCCGGCGTCGGCAGGCATCATCGCGGCGCGCTTTATCTGTTGAAAACAAAAATCAGAGCCCGGCTCGCGGCTGATTAAGGAATATTTTTAGGTAACCTATGGAGCATATTCATCGTGTAGTGCGGCCCGGTCGGCTTAAGGGTACCGTCTTGTCCGAAGCGGGGGAGGCGCTGACCCCGCCGGCGGATTGGGCTTTTCTGGCGGCCGGCGATGCGGCAATAACCAAGAGTGTCAAGGCTAAGGGCGCGACCTGGGTCGTGCGGGTCCGCAAGGGGCGTCGGGAGATTTCCAAGGGGATCTGGGCCAAAGCGGCGGATATTGTCGCCTCGACAAAGGAGGTCCACGCCAAGCGAGCAACCCCTGAATATGAGCGGCGGCGGGAGAGGGAGCTGGCCAGGCGCGAGGCCAAGCAAGATGATTATGTCGGCGAGTTTTTGGCGGAAGTCGTCAGGTTTCTCGATTTTCATCCCCGCTATCTTAACGAGGCCAGGCTGCTCGGAGAAAAAGTTACCGCCCATGCCACTCCGGTCGGCAGCGGCACGGTGGCGAGAACCGAACAAATCCCCCTTGCCGGAAGGGCGCAGGCCGCGGTTATCGCCTGGATGCGCCATCAGACCACGGCCTATGACTCAATGAGGATCGCTCGGGTCAAGGGCCGAAGAAGAGAGGTCCGCCGGCAGCTAGCCGCAAAATCGGTAGACATCCTGCAGAGCTATCGTCAGGGGCTGGACGTTGCCGAGAGCTGCCCCCTGCAAAGGGCGTTGCGCTGAGGTGTTAGCCGTTTTACTGGCGAGCCATTCAGGCCTGGGGCTTGTCCAGCACCTCTTGCAGAGATTTGGCCAAGGTTTCCAAGCTGTAAGGTTTTTGCAGAAAATTATTCCCCCCGAGCTGCATGACCGCCTCGACCCTGGCGTCCTGCCTGAAGCCGGAGACCAACAACACCTTTACCTGCTCATTGATCTGTTTCATCTCCATATATGCTTCCTTGCCGGACATAACGGGCATAACCATGTCAAGGATGACCGCGGCGATACGATCTTGGTGTTGCCGATAGAGCTCAACTCCTTGCCGGCCATCCGGGGCGGTTATCACGGTGTAACCGATGGATTCCAGCATATCCCGGGTGGTTTCCCTGATAACCTCGTCGTCATCCACAACAAGGATAACCCCTTGCCCGGCAACGATTAAAACCTCGGCAGCCTCTTTGGCGGCGGTTATCCCCTGGTCAAGGCAGGGCAGGTAGATATTAAACGTGGAGCCCAGGCCCGGCTCGGTGTAGACATTGACAAACCCGTTTTGCTGTTTAATGATGTTATAGGCCATGGCCAAGCCGAGGCCGGTTCCCTTTCCCGGTTCCTTGGTTGTAAAAAATGGGTCGAATATTTTGGCAACCGTTTTGCTCTCCATGCCGACCCCGGTGTCACTCACCGTCAGGCGCCAATAGGCGTCAGCAGAAGCCTCGGCATGGGATTTTCTGAACAAATCATCAATGATAATTTTTTCAAGGCCGATGGTTAAGGTGCCCCCCCAGGGATCGTTTTCCCGCATCAGGGTCATGGCGTGCACCGCGTTAATGCAAAGATTAAGGATTACCTGTTCAACCTGGGTCGGATCGGCCAGAACGTTTGCCGGTTCCGGCGCGGGTTTGTTGACGATCTCTATCGATTTGTCAAAGGTGTTTTCTCCAATCTTGCAAACATGCTTGATGGAAAGATTGAGATCAACCGGGACCAGGTCGATCTCCTGTTGGCGGGAAAGGGTTAACAGCTGGCGGACGAGATCCGCCGCCCTGGTCCCGGAAGAGGCCATGCGCGACAGATATTCGTGCAGTTGTGCCTCGGGAATGGGTTGCTTCTGTTCAATTTTATATTGCATCAAGGAAATATTGCCGAGGATACCGCAAAGGACATTGTTGAAGTCGTGGGCCAAGCCGCCGGCCAGGGTGCCGACGGATTCCATTTTTTGAGCCTGGCGCAGCTGCTGCTCCTTCTTTTCAAGCTCGGTAATATCATCAAGACGGATGGCTATGCCGCTGGTCCCGTTTGCCACCAACGGAAAGAAGGTCATGTCGTATAACCGCTCTTCATCATGCAGCATCTGCTCCCGGTGGAGTTTAACCGGTTGGCGATCACGGGTAATTTCATCAAAATGTTTGGCGTATTTGTCGAAAAATGGGGTGATATCCCAGATTTTTTTGCCGATGGCCAAGGTGGAAGGGATGCCGGTCTGTTGCGCGGCGGCGGTATTCCATTGGGTGACAATGGAGTTTTTGTCCACCGTGACCAGCATGGAGGGCATTGATTCGATGATATTATTCAGGAAATTGCGCATCTTGGCAATCTCTTGTTCCGCGTTTTTGCGGACCGTTATATCGCTGACCAACCCCTCATATCGGGTGATTGTCCCTTGCTCATCCCTTACCGTATGGCAGGTGAGGGAGGCTGTTATTTTTGAGTCGTCTTTCTTTTTGAGTTCCGGCTCCAAATCTTGCACAAAGCCATTTTTGGCAAGTTGGCCCTGGAAAAGTTGCAAGTTCTCATCATCAAAAAATAGGTCGCGGAAAAAATTGAGGGCGAGCACGTCTTTTTTCGCTTCATAGCCCAGGATGTCGATCATGGCCGGGTTTACATCCAAGAGATTGCCGTGGCCGTCGGCGACAAAAATTCCATCCATGGCCCGCTCAAAGAGCTGCCTGAATTTTTTCTCGGAGCGGCGCAAATCCTGCTCGCGGGAGGCTATCGCACTGGTCATAACCCCAAGTGCCTCCGCAAATTTTTCCAGTTCCCAAACCCACCTTGACACCGGCAGGTCAACGTTGAAATCGCCCCGGCTGATGCTTTCTGTCGCCTGCATGAATTTACGTAAGGGTTGGCTCAGCCGATGCATGACAAAAAAACCGAGGGTCAGGGCCAAAAACCAGCATGAAAAGCCGGTCAGCGCTCCCTGGCGTTGGATAACCGCGACATGGGCCATGACCTCTGCCGTGGTCAGATAAACCCGAACCCAGCCCAACTGGAGATCTTCGATGACAATGGGCGCGGTTACGACCAGTTGTTGTTGGTCGGCAATCAGCCGCACACAGATATCTTCTTGCCGGCCGGGCACGCAGTCGGTGGTGACATCCCGGGGCATCAGAGTGCCGAGCTTTTCGATATCAGTGGCGGCCAGAATGTTCCATTGCTCATCGCTGATTTCAATTGCCTCGACATTGATGCGCGATGAGAATTCATGGACAAATTCCTGCAGGGGGGCATAGTGTTCAGCAAAAAGATGATCGGCCAGGGAAAAAGAGGTGTTGACGGTAATGGCTTTACCGTATTCGGTAAGGCCGGTGATCGCATGTTCCTTGAAGCGGGCCGTGTACAGGCTGATAATGGTGGCTGTCAGCAAGAAGGTGAGGACCGACACATAAAGAAGCAGATGGTAGCGGAGGCGAAAGGAGGTCATCAGTGCGATAATGCTTGGGCTTGGGTTAATTTTTTTCGAAAGGCATCATAATCCGCATCGGTTGCCGGGCTTATTTTCGTTAACCGCATGCTCTTTAAAATTTCCTTGTCCTCGGCATTATCAAGGCTCAAGCCGACCAGGACGGCCTGGATTTTTGAAACCTGCTCAAGCGGCAGATCTTGTTTTACGACAAAGGGGAATTGCGGGATTGGCGATGATTGGGAGATGAATTTCAGCTCATGGCGGATCTCTTTGAAGATCGGGTTTTCCAGGGCATCGGTTCTTACGGTTCCGGCTTCATATTTTTTGTTGAGCACCCCCAGGATAATGGTATCGAGTTTGCCTAAAAACTGAAAGTGCACATCCTGCATCGGGTCAACCCCCGCTTCATGGAGCTGGTCTAACAGAAAGAGATGGGCTGCGTAGGAATGCTTGCCGACCGAGGCAATCCTTTTTCCCTTGAGTTGCGCCACGTTAACGATGCCGCTGTCTTTTCTGACGATCGTTCCTCCGTAAAAAGATGGTTCGCCTTTGGCAATCACCGAATAGCCGGCCGGCTGGATCTGAAAAAAACAATTTACACAGGGCAAGGCCAGATCATATTCACCCTGCTTGCCCCGGGCGATATAGGCATCGAAATCCGGCGCCGTCACCAGTTGCACCTTAACCCCCAGTGTGGTCTCGATTCTTTTGGCAATCGGCGAAAAGAGCTTCACCAGGGTATGCGGTGATTTATAGGGATAGACGCCGAACTTGATCATCTCCCGCCCTTCCCGGGCCGAGACCTGCGTGACTTGCAGTGCACAAATAACACAGACAACAACCAGGGTTTTGTAAGCTACCCAATATTTTTTTTTCATGGCCGGCTCCGCGCTGCTGATGATAGTAATTAAGCCATCAATAATCGATGGTCGTTGACTTAGAGTTGTTCGCTGTCGGTGGTGAAGTTTGTGGTGCGTCATTGAGTTGATTGATGTAGTTGCGCTCGGCGTCATGGCAGACATTCTGGGTCTTGAGCAGATCCCGGTTGCTGATTTTGGCCAATTCAAACCGCGCCCTTTCTCGCTCCAACACGCGTTGGTCTGCATCGCGGGCGTTGCGGGCCACCTCGTTTTTCTGGCGGGCGAGAAGATCTCCTTTTTTGACAAAAGAGCCTTCCTTGACGAAAACCTTGTGGCCTTTCCCCGGTTGGCCACAAGAAAGGTTGATGTCGGCGCTTGGCTTGGTGACCGCTTGACTCTCGTCGCCCCAAAGTAAGCCGGGCAAGAGTAACAGTTGGATCAGGCTGCAGAGTGTAATATGAATTTTCGGCAATGGGCTCATCTGAATTTTTAAAATCCAAAGGCTGACTTTGATCTAATGATTATATCGTTATTATATAATGAGTTAAAAGCACCCGAGTTGTTTTTTTGTCGGTGACGGCAATTATTTTAAAAATATGGGTTGGCTTTGCCCTTGCTCCTTGGTGGCAAAACCCAGGGATATACCAGAGCTGATTTCTTTGCGGGCAATTGCCTAGAGCCAAGGGCAAACCGTGGCCGGGGGAATTTTAATCATGATTAGTCGGCATCCCTGTCTTCCTTAAGGAGGTGTTTGTCGGTGGCATCAAACAGATCGGGAGCCATTTTGTGTTGTTTGCCTTCATCATCTTCTTCTTTGCGGACTTCTTTTATTTTGGCCCGCCGTTGCTCGCTGGAAAAGGGTAATCCCGGCAGCAGGTCGAATTCTTTCCAAAAGGGGATCGATGTTAACCAGCCGGCCAATAAGGAGCCGCCCCTGAGAAGCCAGGTGACCACTCCCACGGAAATCGAGATGGTGGTTGTGGAGATGGTTTTTGTAATAATTCTATCATTGTTTGTGATTGAGTCAGGGGCGGTGCGGGTAAGATTAATCGAGGTGGAGCGGTTGCCGATTATCGCGCCACTCTCATTTTCAGCCACGGTCAGGTTGTCGAGGGCAATGGCAATGGGTGCGTCATTAACCGCAGTCGCGGTTATGTTCTTGCTGCCGGTGATCGGGGCGGCGCTGCCGTCATCAACGCGGGTGGCAATGGTGAAATCGCTGTTGTAGTTGGCGGTGGGGGTAAAGGGCAGCCCGGCCAGCAGGTTGTTGATGTCGGCGATGGCGCCGGCGGCCCTCCAGACCCCGGCGCCTATGTTAAATATCTTGCTTTTGAGGATGAGCTGATCAAGGAGAGTGTTTTTTTTAGGGTCTGCCGATTTTTGCCGACCACGGCCGGGGAACCCGGATCTTTGCCAAGGGCCTGGGCCCGGTTGTTTTTTGCTCTTGCCCAGCGCGCCTGCGAGAAAAAGCATTTTTTTAAGCCGCGTTGCCCTTATCGGCGGCTACCGGTCCGCCGCAATCACCAGGCGACCCCGGCGGAGCTGAGATTGCCGTTTACCCATCCCGTAGTGGCGCGCAGTTCTACCTGGAAATCTTTGTCGCAGATTGCCATGGCGGCGCTGATGCCTTGTTTGGCAACCTCCGTCAGTATTTCCTCGGCAACTGGCGGCAGGCCCAGCATGGCGAAATAATCCGTTGCCTGGCGGGCAAGTCCGCCGGCGATCAGTTCGAGCGCGTTGTCCTGGGAAAGTGCCCAGCCGTAGGCCATCATGTTGGTGCGGAAGGCGCTTTCCGAGGTCAAGATCATCTGGGCGGCCATCGCCTCTCCCCCGGCGAGATCGGCAAATTCGGCGGCATAGGCCTCGGTCAGCAGCGCGGGAATTTCGTCACTTCGAAAGTAGGCCGCGGTCATGAGTCTATCCCCGATGCCGGGCGCCAGATCGCGCACCAGAAGGTCGACCCCGGATTCGACCAGATAGTGGCAGATATCCAGCAGCACGTTTTCCGGCAGAGAGAGATTTATTTCCGGGGATTCGAGCATCGGTCCGAGCAAGGCGGCCAGCTGGCCCGCTTTGGCGATCACATAGCCCTGGTCCCGGCCAAGGGTAATGCCGGAAATATGGGCGGTGTAGTCCATGCCCCACGAGTTGTTGTGGCCGACAAACCCATAGGCAAAAGCCTTTTGTGTTGCGGTGTCTGCCAGGTCCCACACCTTCATGAAGTTCTCTTGGGCAGGATCGTGGAGATAGAATTGAAAACTCAGGTATGGTTGGCTAAAATTGTTGTTAAAAACATCAATGGTGTTGGCGCCATAGATCCTGTTGTTCATCAAGTTTTCATCTGACAACCCTTGCCCCTTGAAGAGATGCTCCTCGATATAGGCGTGGGTCGCGGCCTCCCAGGCCTGGGCGAACGAGGGAAGCAAGAGGGAAATCATTATTGCCATCGAGAACATTTTGATCTTCCGCCGGGCCGGGTGTTGTTGCATGGTCGTCTCCTTTTGTTTGATTTATTATGTGATGCTTGCCTTTGTTGGAATTTAATGACAATACTCGGCGAATATTTGTCAGGTCAAAAAAGGGTCGTTGGTTATTGATCCCCTCTTGGCTGTGCTGAATATCGACTCTCGGTTTGTCCCATAGGCAATGTTCTCTTCATTCAACCTGACAGGTATCAGGTGTTACCGAAAACTCGTCGGGTGTCAATCTGAAATTGTGATGATGCTCTATGCCGGGCAGATGTTGTTGCCGGTTATGGCGGGGCGGCCTGGCGGTGATTGTTGAGAATAAACCGGCTTGTCAGGTGAATTTGTAAAAAGAACTAACGATAAGTTCTTGGCCGTTGCTAAGGATATCAGTAAAGTAGATAAAAGATTCCATCCTTAACCATGATTATTTTTCAGCCGCGCGCGATAGCGCAATTGCCAATATCGTTTGCCGGCTAGGAGTAGAACAACATGAACGAATTTAAACTTACTGATAACCAGGCCGCTCTTATCATTGAACTTACCCCTGCCGGCGAGGTTGAAGTTGATATCGCCATTCCTGAAGTGGAAAACACGAACAAGGATTTTGCCGCGGCCGTCTGTCTGGCCATTGCCAAAAAGTTGATGAATGACGGGCGATTTCAGCAGGAAATTCTCGCCGCCGTCGAGGCCGGGGAGACCGCGGGGACCTTTGGAGGCTCGGGTGGCAGTCATTAACATTGTTATTTTCGGGGTGTTGGTCGGTTTTTGCGGAGAAGGTGAATAGCCGATGAAAACCAGATTGACCTCGATCAACCTCTTGGATGAACTGGCCCAGCCGGAATTCGCCGAATTATTTGCCGAGCTGATCCCCCGTTCTTATCCGAAAAGCAGTCTGATCTATGCGCCGGGCCATGATCGGGATCTGGTTTTCATCGTCAGGCAGGGGCGGGTCCGGATTTATCTCAGCCTGGAAGATAAGGAGTTCTCGCTGGCGACCCTTGAGCCCGGCGATATTTATACCACCCATACCCGGGCCCATGCGATGGCCATGGATAACGTGGAATTGCTGGTGATGCCCACTGAGAAATTTTTCCATTACATCCTGAAACATCCCGCGCTGTCCCGGACCATCATGTCGATCCTGGGTGATCTGCTCAAGCAATCTTTTTCGATCATCGACAGCCTGGTGTTCAAGGATATCTGTCAGCGGTTGACCGATTTCTTTGTTTATGAAGCCTTGCAAAACGGTCAAGCCGGGCAAGCCGGGATCAGGCTTAATCTTGATTTGACCATGGAGCAGCTTGCCGCGGTGGTCGGCTCATCGCGGCAGACGGTTTCGACCATTGTCAATGATATGCAGCACGCCAAGGTTCTGCTTAAAGAGGGGCGCGGTGTTTACCTGGTGCCCAATATCGAGATGTTAAAAGCCCACTGTCAATCCTAGCTCTTTTCTTCTCGATTATTTTTTTATAACTACCACTAAATTTCAGCCAGCGGGAGGCGAGTCCTGCGGGAGCGGCTTCAGCCGCGAACAATGGCCGCCTATTCACCTAATAGCTTCAGCTCCTCAAGGCTAAATTTTTTCGCCAATGAATTGGCTCCCACCAAAAAGCAGTTCCCGGTCCGGCCCATCTTGAGCCTTTTTTTTGCTGATTGAAAGTCAGTGGTAATCAGATATTTTTTACAAAAAAAATGCGAATTGTCGGCCAGCCGACAGTTTTTCGTGTTGCCCTATGATAATTTTATTAAAATAAGCCGGGTAAATCTTGTCCCTATCTCTGTTACCGCAATTAAGGAGTGATCTTATGGCAAAAACAATCCAAACCATCGAAGAGAAATCCATCTGGGAAGATGCCCGGCAGATGCTGCGCAGGGCTGAAAAGGAAGGGATCGAAACCGCCTGGGATCGCCTGGTTCAGCAGACTCCCCATTGCAGTTTCGGTGAAAGCGGGGTCTGTTGCCGGCTTTGTACCATGGGGCCTTGCCGGGTCAGCAAAAAAGCGCCCTTGGGGGTTTGCGGAGCGGACGCCGATGTGATCGTGGCCCGTAATTTCGGCCGCTTTATCGCCGGTGGTTCGGCCGGTCATTCCGACCATGGCCGCGACTGTATCGAGGCCCTCCATGCCGTGGCCCACGGCGAGACCGACGATTATACCATTAAAGATGAAGCAAAACTGCTGCGGATCGCGGCCGAGCTGGGCATTGCTGTCGATGGGCGTGGGGTGCTCGAGGTGGCCAAGGATCTCAGCGAGCTATTTTTTGCCAACTACGGCAGTCAGCTTGAGGAGCTCTCTTTTTTAAGCCGGGTGCCGGCCAAGCGCAAGGCGATCTGGCGGAATCTTGGCATTACCCCCCGAGGGGTTGATCGGGAGATTGCCGAGATGATGCATCGCACCCATATGGGTTGTGATAACGATGCGGCCAACACCATGCTGCACAGCGCCAGGACTTCGCTGGCCGACGGCTGGGCCGGCTCGATGATCGCCACCGAGGTTTCCGACATCCTGTTCGGCACGCCGAGCCCGAGAAAGTCCCTGGCCAACCTCGGGGTGATCAAGAAGGATCAGGTCAATATCCTGGTCCATGGCCATAACCCCATTGTTTCCGAGAAGATTGTCGAGGCGGTCAATGACCCCGAGTTGATCGCCCTGGCGAAAGAGAAGGGCGCGGCCGGCATCAACCTGGCCGGTCTTTGCTGCACCGGCAACGAGTTGATGATGCGCCAGGGGATCCCCATGGCCGGCAATCACCTGATGACCGAGCTCGCCATTGTTACCGGTGCGGTCGAGCTCATCGTCGTTGATTATCAATGCATCATGCCCAGCCTGGTGACGGTGGGCAACTGTTATCATACCAAGATGGTCACCACCGCCGATAAGGCCAAGTTTGCCGGGGCCGAGCATGTCAAGTTTGAGATGGATAACGGCATGGCCCAGGCCAAAAAGGTGGTGCGGATGGCCATTGACCGTTATGCCTTGCGGGACCAGGCCAGGGTTGAGATTCCCGAGGGGCCGGTGGAGCTGGTTACCGGCTTTTCCAACGAGTTTCTGCTGGAGGCCCTGGGCGGCACCGTGACCCCGTTGCTTGACGCGATCAAGGCCGGCAAGATCCGAGGGGCGGTGGCCATTGTCGGCTGTAACAATCCCAAGTATCAGCAGGATTTCTGTAACGTCAATCTGACCAGGGAGCTGATTAAAAAGGATATTCTGGTGCTGGTCACCGGTTGCGTGACCACCGCCGCCGGCAAGGCCGGGCTGCTGGTTCCGGAAGCCATAGAGATGGCCGGGCCGGGGCTGAAAGAGATTTGCGGCTCCTTGGGCATTCCGCCGGTTCTGCATATGGGCAGCTGTGTCGATAATGCGCGGATTCTGCAGCTGGCCGCCCTGCTGGCCGATGAGCTGGGCGTGGATATCTCGGATCTGCCCCTGGCCGGCTCTTCGCCGGAGTGGTATTCGGAAAAAGCCGCGGCGATCGGCACCTACTGCGTGGCCTCCGGGATTTACACCCACCTCGGCCACCCGCCTAATATCACCGGCTCCGAGGTGGTGACCAACCTGGCCCTCACCGGACTCGACGAACTGGTCGGCGCCTGTTTCGGCATCGAACCGGACCCCTTTAAGGCGGCCGAGCTTATTGATGAGCGGATCAAGCTCAAGCGCAGAGGGTTGGGGCTTGGCGAATAAACGGTAATTGGCTGTAATCTTGATATAATGCCGGGCAGGAAACTGTCCGGCATTTTTTTTATGATTATGCGGGAAGGGGAAACAACGGTTGAGTACTACCCGACATTAATGGCGTCAATCGGAAGGCGGACAATAATGGTTGTCTCTCCCTGGCGGGAGGTGTCCAGGTCGATTTTTCCGCCATGGGTTTTGGTGATAAGGGCGGCGGAGTAGGTGCCCAGTCCGCTGCCGCCCTTTTTGCCGGCGGTTACGTTTTTATCAAAAAAACAGCTCCTGATCTCCTCCGGCACACTGCCGAAGTTGTGGATCGAGATCATGGCAAATTTTTCATCATTGCCAATGGTGATGGTCACGGGATGATCATGATCCGTGCCCGCCTCAATGGCGTTTTTAATGAGGTTGGCAAAAAGGGAGTAACATAACAGGTTGTCGCCGGCCAGCAAAAAAGGGTGGGCCGGACCGATATCCTCGGGCAAGATCAATTTTATCTGTCCTGCTTTGGATGGTGCGTTCAAGGTTAGTTCCGAGATAATATTGGCGATAATCTCATTGAGCTTAATCTCTTCGGGTTGGAGCTCGTAGCTGCCGTGCTCCATTTTATAGAGATCAAGGGAGAGGTTTATCATGTCCAGCATTTTGTAGCCGGCTGTTTCGATAAACTGCAGCATTTCCCTCTGTCTGGGCGTAAGGTTGTCCTCGTTTTTTAACAGTGACGGGAAGCCGATTATGGCGTTAAGGGGAGATTTCAGGTCATGGCGGGAGATCCGGTCCATGTCTTCTTTCAGCTCGGCCGCCTTGATCAGTTCCTGATTCTGCGCTTCGAGTTTTTTTCTGATCCTGAACAGTTCCAATTGATTTTTCACCCGGGCTCTGACAATGGGCGGGCTGATCGGTTTATGGATATAGTCTACCGCACCCATGGTCAACCCCTTGGCTTCGTCACTGTCTTCGCTCAAGGCGCTGATGAAGATGACGGGGATATCGCGGGTTTCGGGGTTTTCCTTAATGGTGCTGCACACTTGATAGCCGCTGATTTCCGGCATCATGATGTCCAGCAGAATAAGGTCGGGGTATGGCGCGGTGGTTGCTATCTCTAGGGCTTTTTTGCCATTGGTGGCGGCAACGATGGCGAACTCATCCTTGAGGATGTTCATCAGGATATGAATATTTTCCGCGATATCATCGACGATCAGTATCTTGGCCCGTTTCGGTGTTTGCGTCATGAAAGTTGCTCTTCTGGCAGGGGTGAGTTTTTATAAAAAAAACCAAAGCTGCCTGTTAATTATTTCTAGTATGCAGGTATGCTATCAATAATTTGGTGTAGGTGCAAATATTGTTGATAAAAAAATGAGTCGAGATTTGAGCGGGGATGGCAAAAATAGAAAAGCGGTGACCCTGGTTGGGGCACCGCTTTTTAGTTTTCCAAAAAATGCAGGGTGGCGCGAAGTTTAAACGGTCAGATCATCCCGCACCGTCTTGCGGGGGCCGCCGTGGCCGGCCGAGCTCCAGTCGCGAATGGGGGCGATGGCCGCCAGTTGATCCTTGGAATCGAAGCGCACCAGTTTTTCATGGATGGACTGCCAGATGCAGGGGACATTCTGGTGAATTTCGCAACGGCCGTTCACCGAGCCGCCGCAGGGGCCGTTCATCAGGCTTTTAGCGCAGCGGGCCACCGGACAGAGGCCGCCGGTCTGATGGAGAATGCAGTTGCCGCAGCCGGCGCATTGCTCGCTCCATACCCCCTGCTCGGCGGAGCCGCCGAAGGAGGTGGTGTTGACCCCGGGATAGACCTTGTCCATGGGCCGGAGGTTGGCGATAAAGTTGACGCCGACGCCGCAGGCCATGGAGACGATGGCGTCATACTGGCCGTCCCATTGGTCAATGCTGTCGATGTATTCGCGGTCGCACTGGCGAACCAGGGTAGCCGAGGTGACTTGGACCTCTTGCCCGGCCTTCTGTTTGCCGAGACGAATAAGGGAGGCCAGGATTTCAACCTCGCGTTCGCCCCCGGCGGAGCAGATGCTTACGCAGCCGCGACAGCCCAGAACCAGGATGCGTTTGGCATCCTTAACCATCTCCATGATTTCATTTACAGGTTTTCTTTCGGCGATAATCATTTTGCATCTCCCTTAAACGGGCTTGCTCCCAGTGCGGTAATTCGTTCATTCATCTCCTGGCCGGCTTGGACAAATTCAGGATGGAAGCCGCGCGGCAGGTGATACATTTCAATGCGTTCCGGTTCGACGCCCAGCTCGGCCAAGGCTTTTTTAATGGCCGTGACCCGTTTGGCGGCGCGCTGGCTGCCCATCAGATTGTGGCATTTGTCAAGGGGGCAGCCGGCCACATAAACGCCGTCGGCGCCGTCCTCAAAGGCCTTGAGCATGGTGCTCACCTCGAGTTTGCCGGTGCAGACCAGGCGGTTGATGGTGATGTTGGCCGGAAAACCGTCGATTTTGAGGCCTTCGGGGCCCTCGGCCAGGGTCTGCTGTGAGGTATAATGACAACAGTATGCTTGGATATTCGGGGTAAAGGACATGTGTTTCACCTATTATTTCGCAGCGCCGCAAGCGGCGATCAGACGTTCATCCTCTGACTCGTTTAACCGGATGGCCCGAGCCGGGCATTCGGTGGGGCAGATCCCGCAACCCCGGCATTCCTGGGGATTAATGGCGGCTTTGCCGTCGTTATCGATTTTCGGGATGCGCCATGGGCAGACGCGGATACAGGTAAGACAGGAAACACAGTAGTCCCGTTCAACCCAGGCGGCCTTGCCTTTGTTGAGCAGATCCTGATCGGTAATATGGCCCGCTTCCCTGGCCAGCTGGCGCAGGGCAACCATGATTTCCGCAAAGCGGACATCCTGGGGGCAGACGAATACGCAGCTGCGGCAGCGGGAACAGTGCCAGAGCAGGTCCGAGGATAAGAGTTTGTCTTTGAGGCCCATCCGGATCATGTGAATGATTTTTCTGGGGTCAAAGTCAGGGATAGCCTGGCTGACGGGACAAATGCCGCTACAGGCCCCGCAGGAAAAACAGCGGTTCAGGTACTGGCCGCCGGGGATGGCGGTCACGTCGGCGCTGAATGCCGAGTTGATGTCTTTGGTGGTGATTGCCATAAATCGCCTCTTAAAAAAAATACGTTACCCGGCCCGAATGGAAGTCGGGAAATATATCAAAATAACTTAACTGCTGATTTGTTCGAGGATATTGCTTTATACACGCTTAAATCATAAAAGCGTTGGCTAACTTATCATAAAATTTAATCAATCCCAATAGGTATATTTACCTGTGGCGTGTAAATCGTGGTTCGTAACCGCTCCGGTCGGCTAAAACCGGTTATACCAAAAATCTGAATTCGCCCTTGCCCAGCAGATCCTGCAGGTGGAGCACCCCGGCGAGGGCGCCGTGCTGGTCGGTGACCGCCAGTACGGTTATTTCGTGGCGCTGCATGATGCTCAGGGCATCGGCGGCCAGCAGATCCCGGGTGATGGTTTTCGGGGTGCGGGTCATGGCGTCGGCCACCACCATTTCGGTAAAGTTTTTCCCCTGGCTGAGCAGGCGCCGGATATCGCCATCGGTGATGATGCCGGCCACCTTATTATTTTTGGTGATCAGCACCGCGCCGAGGTTTTTGGTGTTGAGTTCGACAATGGCGTCGATCATCGGCGTCGATTCCGGAACCTGGGGGATGCGCTCGCCGGTGATCATTACATCGGCCACGTTGACCTTGAGCCGTTCGCCCAGGCTGCCGCCCGGATGGTTGCGGCGGAAGTCGCTTTCCTTGAACTGTTTCCGGTTCAGGAGTACCACGGCCAGCGCATCGCCCATGGCCAGGGTCGCGGTGGTGCTGGCGGTGGGGGCCAACCCCAGCGGGCAGGCTTCCCGGGGCACGGTTACCTGCAGCACCGCGTCGGCGATCATGGCCATGTTGGATGAGGGGTTGCCGGTCATGGCGATGATTTTCGCCCCCCGTCCCTTTAAAGTGGGCAGCAGCAGGTTGAGTTCCGCCGTCTCGCCGCTGTAGGAGATGGCGAGAATGACATCGTTGGGGTCGACAATCCCCAGGTCGCCGTGCATGGCCTCCACCGGATGGAGAAAGATGGAGGGGGTGCCGGTGCTGTTGAGGGTGGCGGCGATTTTTTGGCCGATGATCCCTGATTTGCCGATGCCGGTGATCACTACCCGGGTCGGGCAGGCCATGATCATTTCCACGGCCTTGATAAAGTCCGAGTCGATCAGCTCCAGGAGCGCAGTTATCCCTTCCGCTTCGATTTTGAGAACTTCCTTGGCCTGTTCGATACTCATGACGTGCTCCGCAACCTATTTGTTGCAGATTGCACCAGAGGTGCAGCCCAGGGCGAGTTTATGGAAATCCTTGTCCGGGGCAACCGGGTAGTTGCCGTCGAAGCAGGCCTTGCAGTAGGATTGCGGCGGTCCGCCGGTGGCTTCCAGCAGGCCATCCAGGCTGAGATAATAGAGGGAGTCCAGATCGAGATAAGCCCGGATCTCCTCCACTGATTTCTGGTTGGCGATCAGTTCGCCGCCGGAGGGGAAGTCGATCCCGTAATAGCAGGGGTTTTTGGTGGGCGGGCAGCTGATCAGCATGTGTATTTCCTTGACCCCGGCGGCCCGCAGTGATTTTACCCTGCTGCGACCGGTGGTGCCCCGGATGATGGAGTCTTCGATGATGATTACCCGCTTGTCTTTTAAGAAGCTGCGGATGGGGTTGAGCTTGACCCGGACCGAAAAGTCGCGCATCGACTGGGTGGGCTGGATAAAGGTGCGGCCCACGTAATGGTTGCGGATAACCCCCATTTCCAGGGGAATGCCCGAGGCCTGGGAAAAGCCGATGGCCGCGTAGTTGCCGGAATCAGGAAAGGGCATGACGAAATCGGCGTCGATCTTGCACTCCCGGGCCAGGATCTCGCCCATCCGTTTGCGGCTTTGATAAACATTGATTCCGAAGATATCGCTGTCCGGGCGGGCAAAGTAAACCTGCTCGAAAATGCAGAAGCTGTGCGGCAGAGAGGTCTCCATCTTCAAGGAGCGGAGGCCGTCGTTGTTGATGATCAGGATCTCGCCGGGCTCAACGTCCCGGATATATTGCGCCTCGACCAGGTCGAGGGCGCAGGTTTCCGAGGCGACGATGTAGGAGCCGTTGGCGAGTTTGCCCAGGCATAAGGGGCGAAAGCCGGCCGGATCACGCACCGCGATCAAGGTGTCCTCGGTCATCAATAAGATCGAATAGGCGCCCTTGATCTGTTCAAAGGTTCTTCTTAGGGATTGTTCAAAGCCCAGATGGGCGCCATGGGCCAATAGGTGGGTGACCACCTCGCTGTCCATGGTTGATTGAAAGATGGACCCTTTTTTTTCCAGTTCATCCTTGAGGCTGCGGATATTGACCAGGTTGCCGTTGTGGGCCACGGCGATGGTCGTGCCCTGATGGGTGGCGGTGAAAGGCTGGGCATTGATGATGTTGGAGGCGCCGGTGGTGGAGTAGCGGACATGGCCGACACTGAGGTGGCCCTTGAGCCCCTGGAGGATATTTTCGTTGAAAACCTCGGCTACCAGGCCCATGCCTTTGTGTTGAGAGACCTTGACCCCATCGCTGCTGACGATGCCGGCGCTTTCCTGGCCGCGATGTTGGAGGGCGTAAAGGCCAAAGTAGGTGAGTTTGGCCGAATCCTCATGACCGAAAATTCCGCAAACGCCGCATTCATCTTTCGGGCGACCGGCGGCTTCGTGCTGAGTCATGTTAGCTGTTCCTTGTTGTGTCTTCCCTGTGCAGAACGCCAAGTTGTCGGGTTATTCTTCAGGGTTGACGAATTATATCCGATTTGAAAAAAGGAGGAAATATACCCCTTTTCCCCAGGATTTGAAATGTTTTTTTGGCAGATGGCCGTTGAGCCCTTGTCTGCTTGTTGTTTTTGTCCTATCTATCCTTGCCGGCATGGTCCAGGCCCCGGTAGAAATTGACCCAGGATGAGGTGTTGTTGAGCGCCCAGTTGCGGGGCGGTACGAATCCTTGCTGCATGGCTTGGGTCAGCCCCTGGGATTTGAGCCGTTCATATATCCTTACATAGAGGCAGCGTTTCTTGCCGGGGTACACCTCGCACCAGCCGTCCCGGCTGCCGCCGCAGGGGCCGTTGACCAGATATTTGGCGCAGCCGGATTGCGGGCAGACAAAGGCCAGTTCGCCCAGGGTGCAATCCCCGCAGTTCTGGCATTCAAACAGCAGGAATTTGATAACGTGTTCGATATGGGTGAGGGCGCCGTCGAGCCGGCTGTTGTCAAAGGCGAGGCAGGTTTTTTTTAGGGGCTGGTAGAGGGCGCCGTCGGGCTCGAAGGCAAGAATGTGCATGAGGCGGGCGAAGTGGTAGTTAAGGGAGAAAGCTGTTTTGGGCGTCGGCTTGCTCGGGCTGGGGGGCATCCGGTTCAGGCCGGTTTGTAAGTCTTTTTCGTAAAGATAAAAACCGTCTTCATGCCAGAAATTCATCTCCGGAACCAGCTCTTGCCAGCGGGGCAGGAAGTCGGCCGCCTGTTCAAGCAGGAAGTTGAGATCTTCATATTTGAGGCCGGGCCCGCCGAGATGAGCCCCGGAGTAGCCGAGTCCCTGTTGGATGGCCAGGAGTTTGGCGGCCCGGATCAGCCGCGCTTTTTTGCCCTTGTCTGGACCTTGCCCTTCTTGTTTGATGATCTCGTAAAGCCGATCGGTGATAATGCAGCCCGGGATCTTGCCCTGATGCATCAATTCGCTGACCGTGAGGTTGGGGATAAAGACATTGCCGAGGATGGGCAGGGCAAGGTCGTTTTCTTTAAGATAGAAAAGGATTTCCTGAAATTTGCGGGCATCATAGCCCACCTGGGTAATCAGGTAATCCGCGCCTTGGGCCGCCTTGCGGTGCAGCTTGCAGTACTGCATCATCAATTCCGCCTCCAGCCTCTTGAAGGGGGAGAAGGCGACCCCGTTGCAGAAGGAGGTGGATCTGATGCAGTCGCTTTGCTGGGTGTTGCTGAAATCCCCCTTGTTCATCTTGGAAATAAGGTTTAAAACGTGGACCGACTCCAGGTCGAAAACCGGCTTGGGCAGTCCCTGGTAGCCCTTTTGCGGATAATCGCCGGTGATGACCAGCAGGTCGCGGATGCCGAGCCGGTTCCAGGCCAGGAGCAGGCTTTCCATCTGGTTGCGGTTTTTGTCCTTGCTGGAGAAATGGACGATGACGTCGAGGCCCATTTTTTGGATCTCAAGGCCCAGAACCTCTGGGGAGAGCGCCGCCACCCCTCCGGCATTTTCGGTGATGCTCACCGCCTGGAAACGTCCGTCTTTGGCGATGTTCTCGGCCAGGGCCAGGATGCGGGCGTACTCTTTGCTGCAGCCGCCCCGGCCCGGCACCAGCTCGAAGGTGAGGGTGAATTCGTCGGGATTTTTCAGGGATTGCTGGAACCGGTAATTATTGTTTTTGGCCATGGGGCTGCCGACTCTCTTGATGATCATGTTTAACGGCTGAGGTAGCTTTTAAACATAGCAGGTGTGCCTTAAAAAAGGAACAGGAACATGACCATGCTGTTATCGCTTGTTTTATCTCTTTATCTTTTTTTCAACCTGCTTGAGGTGTTGCTCTCTTTTCTCAATATTCGCCATCTGGCGAAGCATGGCGGTGTGGTGCCGCCCGGCTTTGCGGGCAAGGTCGATGGCGCGCTGCTGGTCAAGATGCGGGATTACACCATGGCGGGCAGCAGGCTGGGGCTGGCGGCCACGTTTTTCGGGATGGCGGTTACCATTGCCTTTCTGTTCGGCGGCCTGCTTGATCTTTACAACAGTTGGATTGTCGGCCTGCAACTTTCGCCGCAGCTTGCCGCCGTGCTCTTTTTCTTGCTGTTGGCCCATGGCCATACCCTGATCAACCTGCCGTTCGCCCTCTACACCACCTTTTATATTGAAAAAAAATATGGCTTCAATCGGCAGACCATAGGTCTTTTTGTTGCGGATACCCTGAAGGAGCTTCTGCTCGCCACGGTTTTGAATTCTATCCTGCTCTGGGTCGCGTTTTTGCTGGTGGCTGGATTTCCGGAAAACTGGTGGCTGCTGACCTGGCTCTTCTTTGTTGTTTTTTCCGTGGTCATGATCTATCTCGCCCCCTATGTGATTGAACCTCTCTTTAACAAGTTCAGCCCCATTGCCGACGGGGAGCTGGAGGGTCGTATCCGTGAGCTGCTGGCCCGGGCCGGGATGACGGTTTCCAAGGTGTTCACCATGGATGCCTCCCGGCGCAGCAGTCACAGCAACGCCTATTTCAGCGGGATCGGCCACGTGAAGAGGATTGTCCTCTATGACACCCTGCTGGCCGGCAACACTTCCGACGAGGTGCTCGCCATCCTGGCCCATGAGGCGGGACACTGGAAAAAGAAGCATATCGTCAAGCGGCTGGTGGTGCTGGAGGGGCTGGCCCTGGTCGGGAGCTATCTCTTTTTTTTATTGGTCAAGGGGGATGGCCTTGCTGAGCTTTTCGGCCTTGCCCAGCCGACCATTTACGCTAAACTGCTGCTCGCCGCATTTGTCGGCTCCCTGGCCGTTTTTCCCTTGCAGCCGTTGCTGAGTTATTGGTCCCGGGTGCACGAACGCCAGGCGGATGACTTTGCCCTGGCCCTGACCGGTAATCCGCAGGCCATGGCCGGTGCCCTGGTCAAGCTCGGCGCCGATAATCTGGCCAATCTCCATCCCCACCCCTGGTATGCCGCCTTTTATTACAGCCATCCGCCCCTGGTGTCTCGGGTGGCCCGCCTGTTGGGGCGAAAGTAGCGGCTGGTGGTTATTTGGACCAAATGTTTCGTTCGCGGATGAATTCGGTGACCAGAAAGGCGGTGGCGCTGACGATCACGGCGGTGGCGGTGATCGCGGCCAGCCAGCCGGAGGAGTTCTTACGGCGGCGGCCGACGGTCGGTTGGTCTCTTTTGCAGTAGCGGCAGACAACCGCTTGTCGATGAATTTTTTCTCGACAGAATGGACAAATTCGCATACTCATGTCGGTTAGCATATCCCGCCTTGTTTTAAGTTGTCAAGCCAGGTTTATTGAGCAGTTTTTTTGTGTGGCCTTAACGGTCTCCGCGGTGGTGGTGATGGGGGAGGCCGCAAAATTTCTCTTGTCAGGGCGGGTGTCAGTTTGTAAGATATTTTAAATCCAGATTATAAAAATAAATATCCATCTGAAATAAAAGGAGAAAGTTATGGCAAGCGATAAAGTGATCCAGGTTTCCGACGGCGATTTCGATGCCCGAGCCCTGAAATCTGATGTCCCTTTTTTATTGGATTTTTGGGCGCCATGGTGTGGCCCCTGCAAGGCCATCGGGCCGGTTATCGACGAGTTGGCGGATGAGTTTGCCGGCAAGCTTAAGATCGGCAAGATGAATGTCGATGACAATCCCGCCACGCCTGGCAAGTACGGGATCCGGGCCATCCCCACCCTGATTTTGTTCAAGGGCGGCGAGGTGGTTGACCAGGTGACCGGCGCGGTCGGCAAGAAGCAACTGGCGGCAATGATTGAGAAGGCTTTATAGTTTTTGATGTTTCCAGCTGTTATTTCCGTATGATCGGCAAGGCCCGGCTTTTTCAGCCGGGCTTTTCTTGTCTGAGGTTCGGCGTGGATTTGACGGTGAACCTGATTGCTTTTTCAGGGGCGGGAAGAATGTCGCAGGGGGCGGCGCGACCTATCGGGTCGGGTTTTTCGGTAATTTTTTTAATGACGAGCGGGCGGGTGTGATGATTTTTGCGAAGGAAAACAGTGGGTTTGTAAGAGCTTTTATTCTATGCCTTTCCCTTGGTTTGAGCGGTGTCGGTCTCAGCGGTTGCGCAACCTTTGACCGGGTGCTCGACTGGACCGGGCTGGTCTCGAGCGGTTCGGATGCACAGACCCCGGAAGCCTTGGCCATGCGGGCGATGGATGATTTCAACCATGGCAGCTATCGGTCGGCCCTCAAAACCTTTGAGGAGATCAAGGACCGCTATCCTTTCAGTGACGTCGCCTTGCTTGCCGAGTTGAAATCAGCCGACGCCAAGTATCATCTTGATGAGTATGGCGAAGCCCTGGTCCTTTATGGGGATTTTGAGGCCAACCATCCCACCAATGAGGCGATTCCCTATGTCTTTTTTCAGATAGGGATGTGCTCCTACAAGCAGATCGGCACCGTGGACCGCGATCCGGCTAAAGCCGCCAATGCGATCCAGGCCTTTGCCCGCTTGAATCGAACCTATCCCCAGTCGCCTTATTTCCAGGAAGCCAATGCCCGGATTATGGCGGCCCGGGATTTTTTAGCCCAACATGAATTTTATGTGGCCACCTTTTATGTGCGCACCGATGAGTACAGTCAGGCCCAGGGGCGGCTCGAGTATCTGCAGGCAACCTATCCCGACTCCAGTGTGGCGCCCAAGGCCGCCGAGTTGTTGGCCGAACTTAAATCCGGTAAGCCGCTGGCGAAATCATGGCGTCGATTTATCCCCCAGGTATCCCTGCCCAGTTGGCAATCCTTTACCTCGGCCATCGGCATCTCCAGCGGGATAGGCGCCCCGGTGGAATAATCATTCAGGTCAGGGTGCTCGCCCCGGCCGCTTATTTTTTGCCTTTTCGGAACTTCTTGTCGTAGCGTTCCTGCTCGCTGTAAATACAGCCGCAGTAAGGCTGGCGGTAGAGATCCATGGCCTTGGCCATGTCGATCCCTCGCTGCCAGCCCTCGCGAAAGTCCTGGTAGTAAAAGGGGATCGCGTATTGCCGGGCCAGACTCTCGCCTATCGTTTTGATTGCCCCGTGCTGCTGGTAGCGGCTGTAAAGCAGGGTGGAGGTGAAGGCGTCGGCGCCGATTTGTTTGGCTTTTGCGGCCGTGGCCTCAAGGCGCATGGTATAGCAGAGCCGGCAGCGCTGCTCCTCATGGAAGACCACCCGGCGCAGATACTCGGTGAGTCCGTATTCCCGCTCATATTCCACTTCTAACCCCATTTTTTCGGCCAAGGCCTCAAGGGCTGTGATTCGCTGTTTGAATTCCCGGTAGGGATGGATATTGGGGTTGAAGAAAAAGCCCTGGATGCTGTGGCCCTGTTCCCGCATGGTGCGAAGCGGATAAGCGGTGCAGGGGCCGCAGCAGAGGTGGGTGAGAATCTGCATGGTCAGGCCTGCTATTTGCCGAGTTTGAACTGGTTGGCGTTGATGTTGAGCTTGTTGATCTTGTAGTTGATGATTCTCAGGCTTGAATCAAGCATCTGGGCCGCCTTGGTCTGGTTGCCCTTGCTCTTTTTCAGGCTGTCGATAATCAGTTCCTTCTCAAAATTTTCCACTGCCGCCGCAAAGGAGACCGGGTTGCGTTCACTCACCGATTCCGAGGTTTGCAGCGAAGGCGGCAGGTGGTAGCTCTTGATCGAATCCTCGTCGCAGATCAGCACCGCCCGTTCCATGCAGTTTTGAAGTTCGCGGACATTGCCGGGCCAGTGGTACTGCATGAGCAGGTCGATGGCCGGGGTCGAGATCCGGCGGATCACCTTGTCGTTTTCCTCATTGTATTTCTGCAGAAAGAAATCAGCCAGCAGCAGGATGTCGGTGCGGCGTTCCTTTAAGGGGGGCAGGTAGATGGGGAAAACATTGAGGCGGTAATAGAGATCTTCGCGAAACAACCCCTCTTCCACTGCTTTTTCCAGATCCTTGTTGGTGGCGGTAATCAGGCGGACGTTGCATTTGGTCGGGCTGGTGCCGCCCAGCCGTTGAAATTCCCGGTCCTGGACCACATTGAGCAGTTTGATCTGGACACTCTGGCTCAGCTCGCCGATTTCATCCAGAAACAGGGTGCCGCCTTCGGCCTGCTCGAACCGCCCTTTTTTGCTGGTCTGGGCGCCGGTGAACGCCCCTTTTTCATGGCCGAACAGTTCGCTCTCGAGCAGGGTTTCCGGCAGGGCCGAGCAGTTGACGGTGACAAAGGGTTGTTTGGCCCGCTTGCTGTTGTGGTGGATGGCTTTGGCCACCATGGTCTTGCCGGTGCCCGATTCGCCGCGGAGCAGGATGGTGGCGTTGGAGTCGGCCACCCGGTGGATCATTTCGAAGACCTCCTGCATCCGGCTGGAATTGCTGATAATGCTGGCCACCCGGTATTTGTCGGAAAGTTCGCGTCTGAGCTGGGTGTTTTCCTGTTCCAGCCGTTCCCGTTCCTCGTTGACCACCTGGACCCGGACCACGGTCTGGGCGATCAGGCCGCTGATGACGGTGAGAAATTGCAGGTCTTTTTCAAAATTGATTCCTTCCTTGTAGTTGCGGTCAACGCTTAGGGCGCCGATGGTCTTGGCGCCATGCTTGACCGGGACGCAGATAAAGGAGAGGGATTCGCGGCTGCGCTCGCCCCGGGTTCGGGTGCGGTTGAGGAAAAGGGGTTCCTGGCTGATCTGGGGCACGACAATGGGGGCGCCGCTGGCCACCACCCGGCCGGTGATCCCCTCGCCGACCTTGTAGGTCCCCCGTTTGCGGGCCTCGGCGGTCATGCCGTGGGCGATCTCGGTTTCCAGTTGGCCGGTGACCGGGTTGACAATGGTAACCGCCCCGTTGTTGAGGTCGCTGTATTCTGAAATGATATCAAGACATTGCTTGAGGCATTCATGGAGGTTATCCGACGAGGCCAGGGTCTTGGTGATTTCGTACAGGGTGGTGAGATCGGCTAATTCGCTGTTGTTGTTGGTCATTTTGGTTTGGTCTGGCCTTGGCTTGATACAGTTTAGTGAAATGAACTCCGATGAATTTGGGCTATTTTAACAAAATTGTAGAAAAGTGCACGAAAAAGAGGGGGATGGGTGCTGCGGTTTTTTCTGCCGCCGGCCAAGGAAGATTTGCCGCCTATGATTAGGGGGCAAGGCGCATGATTTTTTCCGCCAAAATCCGGATCCAGAGATCATAGCCTTGTTCGCTCAAATGAACGCCGTCCGCCAGGAAAAGGGGGCGGCCGGCGGCCGGCTCATCCTGGAAAGCGGTGAAAAGATCAAGGTAGCGGGTTTGCTCGTTGGCGCAGAGATTTTTGATCAGCAGGTTGATCCGGGCAATGGCGTCGGGCGCCAGCCAGGGAATGGCCATGGGCAGCAGGCTGGTGGCCAGGATTATGCTGGAGGCAAAAGCGGCGCTCAGTTTGTTGATGATCAACGAGTAATCCTCAACAAAAAAATAATCATCCATCAGCAGGTTGTTGGTGCCGATCATGATCATGATCAGGTCCGGCTCTTGCCGGTTGCAGATGGCGGGCAGTTGGTTAAGCAGGCCGCCTACGGTTTCGCCGGAAATTCCGAAATTTTTGATTGCAAGCTCGGGAAAGCGGGCCTGCCAGTCGCAGGATGCAACCAGGGAGTCGCCCAGCAGGTAAAGAGAGGGTTTAGTCATAATTTTGCTGCGGTTTATGGTTTTGCGATGAGGATTACGGCCGCCAAGCCGGCAACTTTGATGTTACCGGCAATGGCTGTGGCCTTTTCTTCGGCGCAGATGTTTGCCGGAGATGCCTCGCCGCTGTTGACGATTTGGCGCCATGTTCTGCCTTTTGGGGCGGCCGGGATTATAAAGGTTCGGTCGGTGTGGTGGCCGTTGAACAGGATGTAAAAATCATCATCCGTCATTTTTTTTCTGCGGCCATGCAGCATGAGACCCAGGGTTTTGTTGTGGGGTTGCCAATCCTGGGTGGCGCCGTGCCGGGAAAACCACTCTATTTCCGGCTGTTTTTCCTTGGCGAAAAAATCCAATCGCCGAAACACCGAATGTTTTTTGCGCAAGGCGATCAGCCCCTTAAAAAACAGGAGCAGATCCTGGTTGGTTTCGGCCAGCTCCCAGTTGAGCCAGCTTATCTCATTGTCCTGGCAATAGGCGTTGTTATTGCCCAGCTGGCTTCTGCCGAATTCGTCCCCGGCCACAAACATCGGCGGCCCCTGGGAGATAAAGAGGATGGTGGCAAAGGTCCGGATGCGGCGCTTGCGTAGGGCGATAATAGCCGGGTCAGTGGTGTCGCCTTCGCAGCCGCTGTTCCAGCTGATATTGAAGTTGTCCCCATCGCGGCTGAGCTCGCCGTTTTGCTCGTTGTGTTTTTCGTTGTAGCTCACCAGGTCATAGAGGGTAAAGCCGTCATGGCTGGTGATAAAGTTTATGCTGTTGTAGGGTTTGCGCCCCGTGTCCTGATAAAGATCGGCGCTGCCCGCCAGGCGGGTGGCCAGATTGGCAATGGTATTTTCCTGGCCGCAGACAAAGCGGCGCACATCGTCGCGGTATTTGCCGTTCCATTCGGCCCAGCGGTGGTGGGTGGAAAAGCTGCCCACCTGATAAAGGCCGGCCGCGTCCCAGGCCTCGGCAATAATCTTGGTGTGGGCCAGGATCGGGTCCTCGGCGATTTTTTCGACCATGGGCGGATTGGAAAGCACGTTGCCCTGCTGGTCCCGGCCCAGGACGCTGGCCAGATCGAAGCGGAAGCCGTCCACATGCATTTCCATCACCCAATAACGCAGGCAATCCATGATCAGGTGGCGGACCAGGGGATGGTTGCAGTTAACGGTGTTGCCGCAGCCGGAAAAATTAAGAAAGTCGCGGGTTTTCGGGTCAAGGAGATAGTAGATGGTGTTTTCCAGGCCCCGAAAGCTGATGATCGGCCCGTCGCTGCCGCCCTCGGCGGTATGGTTGACCACCACGTCGAGAATCACTTCGATGCCGGCCTTGTGCAGGGCCTTGACCATTTCCTTGAATTCCCGGACCTGGTTGCCGTTTCTGCCATTGACCGCGTAAGCGGCCTTGGGCGCGAAAAAGGAGATCGGGCTGTAGCCCCAGAAATTCTTGAGGCTTTCGCCGGTTGCCGGGTTGTGATGGATATTTTCATGTTCGTTGAATTCGGTGACCGGCAGCAGTTCAACCGCGGTGATCCCCAGTTGGCGCAGATAGGGAATCTTTTCAATGATACCCTGGTAGGTCCCGGGGTGCGCAACCCCGGAACTGCGGTGCTGGGTGAAGCCGCGGATGTGCATCTCGTAGATGATGGTGTCTTGCAGGGGGATGTTTAGCGGCCGGTCGCCCTCCCAGTCGAAATGGTTCTCCACAATGCAGCAGCGGCGCTGAAAGGTGCTGATCGGATCGGTGAGCCCCTGTCGATGGTAGGGCACGCCCCAATTGGTGCCGCCGGTGAGCGCCTTGGCGTAGGGGTCGATCAGAATATTTTTTTTGGAAAAATAATGGCCGGCCCCCATCGGGTCGAATGGGCCGTCAAGGCAATAGCCGTAACGCAGAGCCGGGTCGAGATCGCAAACCAGGATATGCCAGATGTCGCCGGTGCGGTTTATTTTAGGGTCAAGCTTGATTTCGGCAACCGGCTTTTCTTGGGCAGTGGCGAAAAAAAGCAAGGAAACCTCGGTGGCGTTGCGGGAAAAAAGGGCGAAGTTGACCCCCTCCGGCTTGGTGGTCGGGCCCAGCGGCAGGGGGAGCCCCTCCTCGGTTTTGAATGTCGGCTTTGTCATAGATTAAAAAACTTGCCAAAAATAAAAAGAGTAACTACTATTAGTAATAGTTATTATTTGTTGTTAAGTGCCGTTGTCGTCATTATACCGTTTCTTAACATGGTATTGGAAAAAAAATAAGGAGGCAGCTTATGGGACTGGCAGACAAACTGGGCATGGCCAAGGGTGGAGTGTGTATCGATTGGGATTTATCCCCGGCCGATACCTTTGGTACCTTTGAAAGTTGGGGCGGCCGGGAGCGGGTTCGCAACAACGATGAGCTCTTTTATTATTTTTATATCGACAACTGGGCGCCGCCGGCCAAGCTTTACCTGATGGAGCGCGGGGTCAAGCATGCCAAGATTATCGCCCGAGTTGATTCGCCCCAGGAGCTGCTCGACCATTGTGTCGCCGCCCAGGGCTTTAACGGCCTGGATAAAAACTATGCCATTGATCAAAAGGTCAAGGCCTGGTTGCTCAATAATATCTTTGAGAGAGAGGATTTCTCCGGGGTTCATCTGGTGGACAACTCCACGGCCAAGGAGTCGTTAAAGACCGGTCTGCCCGGCAAAGATGCGCCGGTTCCCGAGGTGGAAAGGGTGCAGTTGCGTACGGCGCCGATGGTGTTGCGGGAGGATGATTTGCCCGCCTTGGTGCGTCGCCATAATTTTTATGACAGCCGCAATAATCCAGCCGGCGGCTTTGATAATTACCTTATTGATAATCAGGACAACCTCACGGTCAGCGATGCCGCCACCGGCCTCATGTGGCAGCGGGGCGGCTGTGATCTTACCACCATCCGTAATGTGCATAAATACGTGGCTGAATTGAATCGCACCCGTTTCGCCGGGCACAATGACTGGCGTCTGCCCACCCTGGAGGAGGCGATGTCGTTGTTGGAAAACAAGGTCAATGGCAAAGGGGTTTATCTGCATCCCTGTTTTTCCAAGGAGCAGCCCTTTATTTTTCTGGCCGATTGTCGCAAGCCGGGCGGCTACTGGTTTGTCGATTTTAAGCAGGGCACCCCGTTCTGGGCCTCGGGCAGTATTCCCGGCGGTTTTGGTCGAGTTTGCCGAAGCCTGTAACGGTGATTATCTGACAAAAAAAGCTGCTCCTAATTCGGAGCAGCTTTTTTTTTGTTATTTTCAGGGCGAGACTTTAAAAGTCCTCGAATTGCTCCTCGTCCTCATCAAAGGGGATAACCTTTTTGGCCATCTGTTTTGCCGGAGCAGGGGCGGCAAGGGGCGTCCTGGCTTTTGGGGTCGTGCGAGGTTCTGGGGCCGTGCGGGCCGGTCGCGGTTGCGCAGGATTTTTTGCGGAACTCACGTTTTTGTTGTTCCCGCTTCCGTCAATCAGGGTTTGCAGGGCATGGACATGTCCCTGCACGGTTTTGCTTTCGGCATACAATTCCTCGGAGGCCGAGGCGGATTCTTCGGCGGTTGCCGCGTTGCGTTGGACCACGGTGTCCATCTCCTGCAGGGCGATATTTACCTGGCTGACCCCGTCCGATTGCTCCTTTGAGGCGGTGGTGATCTCGTTGACCAGCACCGAAACCTTGCTGGTTCCCTCCGAGACCTTGCCGAATTCCTCGTTGGTTTTCGTAACAAATTCAGCGCCTTTTTTTACCTTGGTCACGGTCTGCTCGATCATGGCCGCGGTTTCCTTGGCCGCTTCGGCCGCCCGTAAGGCCAGGCTTCTAACCTCGTCGGCGACTACGGCAAAACCCGCCCCCGCTTCCCCGGCCCGGGCCGCTTCCACCGCGGCATTCAAGGCCAGCAAATTGGTCTGAAAGGCAATCTCGTCGATGGTTTTGACTATTTTTGAGGTTTTTTCGCTGGCCTGTGAGATCTCATCCATCGAGGCGGTCAGCTGTCCCATGGTGACCGCCGCTCCTTTGGCAAACAGGTTGACATCCTGCATTACGTTGTCGGCCTTAGCCGCGTTATCCGAGGTTTGCCTGGTCATGGCCGCGATCTGTTCCATGGCCGAGGAGGTTTCCTCCAGCGCCGCCGCCTGTTCGGTTGCTCCTTCCGCCAGCTCCTGGCCGGCGGCGGCAACCTGGCCGGCCGCCTCGGAGATGTGGGTTGAGCCGCTGGTTAAGCCGTGAATTGCCTCGATTAACGGCAGGGTGATGCCGCGGATATTGATTACGGCCAGGAAGATGCCGCCGGCCAAAATAATGATGCAGCCAATCAGAATAATCATCTTCAGCGATTTGCCGTCTTGTCGGGTATGAGTCGCCACCTCCTTGCCTTCGGAGGTGTTCATGGTTTCGAATTTTATGATGGAGTTATGGAAATCGGCCGAAGCCGCTTCCACCCTGTCGGCCAACTCGTTGAGGCGGGTGGTGTCGCCCTGGCCGGAGGCGACTATCAACTCTCGGGCCAGCGGGGAAAAGAGGTCGTGCAGTTTTTTGATCTGCTCCAGATCAGTGAGCCAGCCTTTATCAACCAGGTCAGGATCATCGGTGATCAGTTTTTCGGTTTGGGCAAATATGGCATCGGCCTTCTGGTCAAGTTGCTCAAATTCCTCGCTGAATTTTTTGTCCTGATGCAGGGTGTAGAGCATGGCGGAGAGTTCTTGGCGCAGTGCGGTCTCGGAAATTTTGCCGCCGATGTAGGCAAGGGGCAGGTGGGTTTCTTCAAGGTCGATAACGGAAACAACCATTTCGGAAGATTTCCAGACCACAAAAGAGCCTCCGAATAAAACCATGACGATCAGGAAAGAAAATCCAAGACCAATTTTTTTGCCGAGTGATAATGAATGAAAAAACATGTGCGAAGTGACTCCTGAGGGGGCAAAGGTTCAGGTAAATATTGGTTTTAGGTTAACCTTAAAACTATAGTTTACAATATGGTTTTTATCAATAGTGATTATTATTAGCAAGGGGAATCCCCCCTTGGTGGACTTCCGGGAAAAAATGATAAAAACCTTCCAGGACCCCTGCCGCGTAATTGCCGTTCATTCCTGAAAAACCGCCATGGGCGAGATATAGTTGTTGAAGCTGGTCGGTGGCCGCGAGATAGCGTTGTGCTTCTTCCCGGACGTTGTTGTCGGCGTTGCGGACCAGAATCGACTTCATGCCGCTGGTTAACACGGAAAGATCGTTGCCCGAGTCCCCCGCGAACACGGTGTGACTGTCGCTGAAGCCTTCGTGGGCCATGAGAAATTTTATGGCCTGCAGTTTGTCGGCGGAGCTGGGGAGGATGTCGAGCAGGCCGACCTTGGCCATTTCATCGATGCTGAAGATAATGCCGGCCTTGATCCCTGCCTGTTCCAGTCGATCCCGGATCGTGGCGCGTAGGGGGGGCAGGTCGATAGCCACCGGGGTGTAGAAGCTGAGTTTGTAGGAGTTTTGTTTTTCCGGTTCTTGCAGGGTGAGGCTGTTGAGGTCGGCCAAGAGTTCAATGAGGTTGCCTGCGGTTTTGCCTTGCCAATCGGCGCCGATCTTGGCCGACCAGTCAAGGCATGGCTGCCATTCATTGTGGGAGGTGGTGTAAATGGTGGTGCCGACATCGCAAATGGCGAAATCCGGGGTGGGGATATCGTATTCTACAATGGCGTCTTGGAGCAGTTTTTTATGTCTGCCGCTGACATAGGCCAGTTTGATTTGCGGCTGTCCGGCCAGTTTGGCGAGTAGTTTTCTTGCCCCCGGGGATTCTTCCTGGTGGCCGTTGGGAAGAATTGTTCGATCAAGATCGGAACAGAGCAGGTATTGTTGAGGCATAAGTAATGATCCATAAGGTAATGGTTTGTATAAAATTAGTTTAGGGAAGATCGCCCTAATATGCAACGCTTGATGAGCGCTTATTGGGAAAATATTGAAAGATATCTGATCAGCGCAAAGTTTTAGTCGGTGAAAAAAGGGGCCGCCGATTTGGGTTGTGCCTGATTGTTTTTTGGTGATTAAATTTACTAGTGAAAAAAATGCACTTGTTACCGGCTGGTAGCGCTTAAGGGTGCTTGACTGTTACTGGTTGGTAACGGTATCCTGTTTGAATAGCAGTTTTAAAAACAGCCTTTTGCCCTGGCCGTCCGGCGGCAGAGGCGGTGAAGGTAAAGGTATGGTTTGTGCATCCTGATGAAAAGAATAAAAAAGATTTCATGATAAATGGCCGGGGTTGGTGTGCTTGTCTGCCCTTGCGATTTTTTTCAACAGGTTGGGCAAACATGAACCTTCGCAATAAGTTTATTATTCTCATCGGTCTGGTCGTGGTTGTTTCTTACGGGATTACTTTTTACCGGACCTCGCAGTTTCAGCATGAACTGGTGTTGTCCCAGGCGGCTCGCCAGGCGCGCATGCTTCACAAGCAGGTGCTGATGACCCGGAAGTGGGTGGCCGACCATAACGGGCTTTTTTTCCTGCGTAAGCCCGGAGTTGACCCCAATCCTTTTTTGGCCGAACCCGAGGTCCGGGATCAGGCCGGGCGAAGTTATGTGAAGCGTAATCCGGCCATGGTTACCAGGGAGTTATCCGAGTACGCCTCGGATGAGGGTTTTTGCCGCTACCGGGTCACCACCTTATTGCCGATTAATCCCCTTAATGAACCGGATGCCTGGGAGCGCCAGAGCCTGCTTCGCTTTGAACAGGGGGTTGATGAGGTTATTGAGGTTACCAAGGACGAAAAGGGCAGCGCCCTGCGATATATCGCCCCCCTGTATGTCGAAGAAGCATGTCTTGAGTGCCATGCCCATCAAGGCTACAAAACCGGAGATGTCAGGGGGGGGTTGAGCGTAACCATTCCCGTGGACTGGGTTTTTGAAAATATTGCTCAGAATAACCGGATGTTGCTTTATATTGCCCTGGGCACCATTGTCATTGTCGGCGCCTCTATTTATCTGATGTTGGATTGGCTGGTGGTCCGCAGGCTCTCCGTGCTGGCCGGGGCCATGGATAGCTATCCGCAAAAAAATACGGACTTATCGCTTTTGCCCGAAGGCTTTGACGAGGTGGGGCGGCTGTCGGAAAAATTTCAGTTTTTTTGCGGCCGTCTGGAGAAATCCCAGGAGGAGCTTAACCGAACCCGGGAGCAGGTTTTTCAGAGTGAAAAGCTGGCCGCCCTCGGCCGACTGGCCGCCGGGGTCGCCCATGAGGTTAATAATCCCCTGGGCGGCATGCTCAACTGTGTGAAAAGCATGCGGGAGTCGCCTGAGGATCTTGAGATGCAGGTGCGTTACCTGGGTCTGGTGGAAAAGGGGCTCAAGCGCATCGGCAGTATCGTCCAGCAGCTCCTTAATTTCGGGCGGACTGAGCCGCTGAGGTATCGGCTGTTGTCGGTGGATGATCTGATCAAGGATTCTTTTGTCCTGCTTGAGTATGGCTTGAAAAAAATCGAGCTGAAGCTTGATCTGGGCCTGCCCGGGATGTATCCCGTCGATTCCGATGCCCTGCAGCAGATCGTGGTCAATATTTGCCTTAATGGGATTCAGGCCATGCCGGACGGCGGCACGCTAACCGTAACCACCAGAGAACATGGTGATCGTTTGGTTCTCGGATTTGCCGATACCGGGGTCGGCATCAATGAAGAGGATTTGTCGAAGATTTTCGATCCATTTTATACCTCCAAGGATGTGGGCGAAGGGACCGGTCTTGGCCTGTCGGTGACCTATTCGCTGGTGAAACGGATGAACGGTAAAATCTGGGTTGATAGCACCAAGGGGCAGGGCACCTGTTTTACAGTGGAGCTGCCGATTAATCAGAAAGAGGCGGAGGCGGGATGACGACCATCAGGATTTTGCTGGCCGAAGATGACGAGATCATGCGGGTTACCCTGGGTGACCGGCTTAAAAAGCAGGGCTGGCAGGTGGATGAGGCTGAGGATGGCCGGGCCGCCCTCGCCAAGATCGGCAACAACCGTTACCATGTAGTGATCTCCGATATCAGGATGCCCCATGCCAATGGCTTGGAATTGCTCGACGTCTTGCTGCAGAGCTGTCCCAATACCGATATCATATTCATGACCGCCTACGGCAGTGTCGAGGATGCGGTGGCCTGCTTGAAGAAAGGTGCCACCGATTACCTGTTGAAGCCTTTTGATATGGATGATCTCATCATTCGGGTCAAGCGGCTCCTGGAAAATCAGGCGCTCAAGGCCCGTTATATTTCCATGGAGGATTGTTGCCGACAATTTCGCAAGCCGATCATCGGCAGCAGCAAGCCGGTGCGGGATATGATCGCCATGATCGGCCAGGTGGCGGCCTCCGACGCCACGGTGCTGATTACCGGCGAGTCGGGCACCGGCAAGGAGCTGGTCGCCTCGGCCATCCATTTTAGCGGGAAACGGGCCGCCGGGCCTTATGTGCGGATCAACTGTGCGGCTATCCCTGAAGGGTTGATGGAATCGGAGCTGTTCGGCCATGAAAAGGGATCTTTTACCGGAGCTGAGGCCAGAAGGGTCGGCCGGTTTGAGATGGCGGACGGCGGCACCCTGCTGTTGGACGAGATCGGCGAGATGCCTCTGCACCTGCAGGCCAAACTGCTGCGGGTGCTCCAGGAAAAAGAGATCGAGCGGGTCGGCGGCACCAAGAGCGTCAAGGTCGATGTCCGCATTTTATGCGCCACGGCCAAAAATCTGGTGGATGAGGTGAAAAAAGGCAATTTCCGGGAGGATCTTTTCTACCGCTTGCAGGTGATCCCCATCGTTGTCCCCCCCCTGCGGGAGCGCCGGGATGATATCCCGGAACTTTGCCGTTATTTTATCGATCAGCTGGGGGGAAACCGGCAAAAAACGATGCGGATCTCGGAGGAGGCGATGGCGGTGCTGATGGCCTATGATTTTCCCGGCAACATTCGCGAGTTGCATAATATTGTCGAGCGGCTGCTGGTTCTCGCCTCTTCCGATGTGGTGCAGCCCTGGGATCTGCCCAATGATCTGACCGGGGAGGTGGCGCCCGGCCAGGATGAGACCCTTAGGCTGAGCGAGGCGGTGGCCGCGGCGGAAAAATCGTGCATCCTGCGGGCCTTGCGCAAGGTTGACGGCAAGAAGGCCGAGGCGGCCGATCTGCTCGGCATCAGTCGGAAAAATCTTTGGGAGAAGATGAAGCTCCATCATATCGGGGCGTGAGTTCACAGCCCTGGTCGAGGTTGACGGCAATTGTTTTTTGTGCTGGTAATTTTAAGGCATAGCTATCAAGTATATAATAATGTCATTTCTATATGGATAACCCGTTAAATGTTTGGACAAATTCTTAGAAATACCAAGATGTTCTGGGGGATGCTGTTGGTCCTGCTGGCATTTTTTTTGTTGGTCACCGCCTATGGCGGCCGCCGCATTTATGTGGGTGAAAAAAATGGAATGCAGAAAGAGGTTGACGTTAAATTAAAGTTGACCGAGGAGCTTCTCAAGGGGGTTTTTGCCGAACTCGCTGAAGAGTTACACTTTCTTCGGAGCCAGCCCCTGGTTGGCGCATATGCGGCGGGCGGCTTTGTCGATCAAGCTAAACGGCGGGATCTTCAGCAGCTGTTTCATGATCTCATTCTTACCCATAAAAGTTATCGCAAGATCGTCGTGGTCGATAAACTTGGTCGAGAATTAGTGCGGGTGGATGGCGGGAAAGGCGGCAAGCCCCTGGTGATCGAGGAGATTGCCGATAATTTGCACTCGCATCAATTCTGCCTGGCCTCCATCAAGGAATACACTGCGGGCCATGTCTGCGCGATCAGCGCCGCCTTGGATGATGGCGAGGGGCGTGCCGGGAAAGAGCCGGGGTTGATTATGTCGACCGGGCTTGGTGATGAGCAGGGGCAGTGGCAGGGCATCCTTACCCTTTGGCTTGGGCTCGACCCGGTGCTCTCCCTTTTGCCGCCGGATACCTTTATTCAGATGAAGTGTAAGGACGGCGGCTACCAGATCTTATCTCAAAATGATAATCTGCCTGCCTTTGCCTCTTTGAATTTTGTCGATGATAAGGGGGTGATCCCCGTTTCCGACACCAGGCAGGCCCATTATGTAAAGGTTGACATCCTGGATGGCGAAAAAATTGTTATCGCCATGATGCAGGACACTCGGGGGCTCAAGGTTGCCCTGCTACAGCTCACCCTTATCTTTCTGGCCATTCTCAGTGGATTTTTTGGCCTGGTCGCCGTCCTCAATTTTTCCCGGAACAGCCAGCTTAAAGAATTGGTCGAGGCCCAGCGGACCATTGTTTTCTCCCTGGCCAATCTCTCGGAGTGGCGGGATTATGATACGGGCCAGCATCTGGAAAGGACCCGTAATTTTGGGGTGTTGTTGACCCGGGAGCTTGGGAAGAACAAGAAATACGCCAAGATTATAACCGATGAATTTCTCAATGATATGTATGACGCGGCCCCGCTCCATGATCTGGGCAAGGTGGGGGTGCCGGACGAAATTCTGCTGAAAAAAGGCAAGCTCACCGATGCGGAATACACCCGGATGAAGCGGCATGTGGAGATGGGGCGGGAGATTATCCAGGGGGTGATCGATAAGTTGGACCGGCCCGAGCCGTTTTTGTTGATGAGCAGGAATATCGCCCATTGTCATCATGAAAAATATGACGGCACCGGTTACGGCCAGGGGTTGAAAGGCGAAGAGATTCCCCTGGAGGCCAGGATTTACGCCTTGTGCGATGCCTATGACGCCATCCGTTCGCGCCGGCCCTACAAGGAGCCGATTACCCATATCCAGGCGGTGAATCTTATCTTTATTGATCGGGGCAAACATTTCGACCCGGATGTGGTCAATGCCTTCCTTGATTGCGAGGAAGAGGTCATGGAGATCTATGAGACCCATATGCTCTATGACGGCACCTTTAAAAAGGTCTTTCCCGAGCAGCATTCTCCGGAGGTGGCGGTGGCCTGGTCGGCTGATTTCAAGATCGGCATCGAGCTGATCGACGAGCAGCACCATGAGTTGATTAGTCGGATCAACAGTCTCTATAAGCATATCCTGGAAGGGGCCGGCAAGGAGGAAACCGTGCGGGTGCTGCTTTTTCTCAAGGATTATGTGGTCGAGCATTTTGCCACTGAAGAGGACTATATGCAGGCGCATGCTTACAGCGATTATGCCAGGCATAAGAGGCTGCATGCAGAGTTCATGCGGGAGTTTCACGCCATTTACCAACAGCTCGAGAGAGAGGGGATTTCCTCCGAGCTGGTGATGGCCGTCAACAAGCGGCTGGTGGAGTGGCTGGTGGCCCATATCTACATGGTTGATAAGGGGATAGTCGCCCTTTGTGAAAAAAATGACGGCTGATGTTGTTTAGGTTGTTCGTTTTTCTTCTCTCTTCGCATTGTTGCCTGTTCTTGCCGTGGTCTGTGCTTCCCGTTTGTTTCCCTGCCGCTGATATGATAGGATAGAGCCAACTGATGTTGGTCTGCCTGGATGTTGAAATCATTACTTGTTTTCTGGGGGAAGAGTCGGCATGAAAAGGGGATGGATCTGTCTGGTGCTGGTGGTTATCTTCGGGATGAGCGTATCCGTCCAGGCGCACCCGGCCTGGATGAGCGTGGCGGTCAAAGAAGGGGCGATGCGGCTTGCGCCCATGCCCTTCGGCAAAATTATCGCCCATCTCCATTACGGGGCGCGGGTTGATATCCTTGGCGAGCAGGGCGGCTGGTTCAAGGTGCGCTCCGGCGAGCAGGGTTCTGATGGCTGGATGCACGGCGCCAGCCTGATCGCAAAGAAAATCAAGCTGCTGCCCGGCGAGCAGCTTGAGGCCGGGGTGGCGGAAGATGAGTTGGCCTTGGGCGGCAAAGGGTTTAATGCCCAGGTCGAGGCCGAATACCGCAGCGAACAGCAGGATGTTGATTATTCCTGGGTGGACCGGATGGAGCGGATCGCCCCCGCCGCCGAGGCCTTGCAGCAATTCATGGCCCAGGGCGGGCTGGTGTCGAACCAGGGAGGTGGCGGCCATGCGGAATAAATTGATCCCGGTTGTTGCCCTGTTTTTTCTGGTTCAGAGCCTGTTGCTCTCCGGCTGCCGGACCATGGATGCCCTCGATGGCCTGGGCGCTATCCAGGTGGGCGGCTTTTCGATCAGTGAATCGCAGATGGCCTCCATCAAAAAAACGGCCAAGGCCATGGGCCGCGCCTTCACCGATATCACCCCGGAGCAGGAGTATTATATCGGCCGGGCGGTGGGGGCGAAACTGCTCGGTCAATACCATCCCTATGACGATCAGCGGATCAATCGCTACCTCAACCTGATCGGCCGGAGCCTGGCCGCTTATTCCGAGATGCCGGAAACCTTCGGCGGTTATCATTTCCTGCTGCTCGATGATCCGTCGATCAACGCCTTTGCCGCCCCCGGCGGCCTGATCTTTGTCAGCCGGGGCATGTTGCGCTGTTGCCTCAACGAGGATGAGGTGGCCGCGGTGCTCGCCCATGAGATCGCCCATGTCCAGCTCAAACACGGCCTGCAGGCGATCAAGAAGGGCAGGCTGACCAATGTCTTTTCGATCATGGCCACCGAGGGGGTTAAGCAGCTCGCCGCCCCGGAGATCGCCGAGTTGACCAATCTGTTTGAGGATTCGATCCACGATGTCACCTCGACCCTGGTCAACAGTGGTTATTCCCGGGCCTTTGAGCGGCAGGCCGACGCTGCGGCCCTCAATATTTTGGCCCGCACCGGTTATGATCCCCTGGCCTTGAATGCCATGCTCGGCGCCATGGCCCAGCGTCTTGATCCCCAGGGGCTTGATTTTGCCAAGACCCATCCCGACCCCAAAGAGCGGATTAAGGAGCTCGAACCCTTGCTGGCCGGCCGCCAGGCGATGGCCTGTGATTTGGCCCGTTATAAACGCTTTAAAAACACGCTCGGTAAAATCTGAAGGTGGGGAAAAAACTTATAACGGCATTGGCCATCGGCCTGCTGGCCGCTTTGGTTGGCCTGTTTTTGCGACAACAGGGTTTGCTGGCTCCCCTGGAGTTTGTCTCCTGGCAATACCGGGTCGCCCATTTCGCCGAGCCCGCCCCCTCCAGCGACCGCATTCGGATTATTGCCCTGGATCAGCAGAGCCTTGATTGGGGCAGCCGGGAAAACGGGCTGTCCTGGCCCTGGCCGCGGCAGGCCTATGAGGTGATTCTCTCCTTCTGCAACCGGGCCGGGGCCAAGGTGGTCGCCTTTGATCTGCTGTTCAGCGAGCCCTCCCTCTACGGCCTGGCCGATGATGCCGCCCTGGTTGCGGCGATGCAGGCCAATGGGCCGGTGGTCCTCAGTTATACCCTGGGGGCCGATCTGACCGGCCGGGCCAAGGCCTTTGCCCCTTCCCCCCTGGAGTTGGCCGGCTTTGCCCAACACCGGGCGTGGTTTGAGATCATGTCCAAGGCCAAGGCCACCCTGCCCGTCGATGAAATCGCCTGCTGCGCCGCCCTGCTCGCCAGTATCAGCGGCACGCCGGATCAGGACGGCATCTTCCGGCGGATGGCCCTTTTTGATCTCTATCAGGGGCAGCCGGTGCCCTCCCTGGCCCTGGCCGCCTATCTTGCCGGCGGGGGGAAAATGCCCCCTCTGACCCTTGCGCCTGGCCGGTTAAGGGTCGGCGATCTTCAGGTTCCCCTGGACCGGCAGGGGAAAAGCATCCTAAATTTTCGGGGACCCTCGCAAACCATTAAAACTGTTTCCGCCGCCGCGATCATCCAGGCCGAGCTGCAGTTGCGCAATGGCGAAACCCCGGCGATTTCTCCGGCCGAGTTCAACAATGCCTACGTTTTTTTCGGGCTTACCGCGCCCGGCCTCTTTGATCTTCGATCCACCCCCCTAGACGCCATTTATCCCGGGGTCGAGATCCATGCCACCGCCCTGGACAATCTGCTCAATCAGGATTTTTTGCAAGATGCGCCCCTTGGCTGGACCGTCTTGCTTGCCCTGCTCTGGGCGGGGCTGGCCGCGGTGCTGGTGGTGTTCTGTCAGCGGGCCTGGCAGTCGGCCCTGCTCTTTGTCCTGCTGTTGCCCCTGCCCCTTGTCGCCTCCTTTGTCGCCTATGGCCGGGGCTGGTGGCTGCCGGTGGCGGTCCAGGATCTCAGCATCCTGCTGGCCCTGGTCGGCGGCCTGGCCTTTAATTTCGCCACCGAGGGCCGCAAGAAACGATATATCAAGATGGCCTTTGGCCAATACCTGCATCCCACCGTGATCAACCAGCTGCTGGAGCAGCCCGACCGGCTGCGGCTGGGCGGGGAAAAACGGGAATTGTCGATATTTTTCGCCGATCTCCAGAGCTTTACCCGCCTTTCCGAGCAGCTTGATCCGGAGCGGCTGACCCTGTTGCTTAACGAATACCTTACGGCGATGACCGATATCATCATGGCGGCCGGCGGCACTATTGACAAGTATGAGGGCGATGCCGTTCTCGCCTTCTGGAACGCCCCCCTGGCCCAGCCGGACCATGCCGATCGGGCGGTGCGGGCCGCTCTAAGGTGCCAGGCCAGGCTTGCCGAGTTGCGGCCCGGGTTTGCCGAGCGGTTCGGCTTTGAGCTCTTCATGCGGGTGGGGATCAACACCGGCACCGTGCTGGTGGGCAACCTTGGTTCAAATCAGCGTTTTGATTATTCCATCCTCGGCGACGGGGTCAATGTCGCGGCTCGGCTGGAAGGGGTCAATAAAGAGTTCGGCACCCCGATTCTGATCTCGGCGGCCACCCGGCACCAGCTCTCCCCAGCCTTTCAGGTGCGGGAGGTGGGCCGGGTCAAGGTGGTGGGCCGCCAAGAGCCCCTGGTGATCTTTGAGCCGGTTGCTGAGGGCGAGGTTCCGCTGTCCGAAAGGTTAATTGCCTTTGAGCAGGCCCTGGCCCATTATTATCAGGGGGATTTTGCCGAGGCCCTCGCGATTTTCACCCCCCTGGCCCAGGATGATGCGCCGGCCAACCGTTATGTCGCCCGCTGCCGGACCCTGCTGGCCAACCCGCCCCTGGCCTGGCATGGGGTCTGGGAAATGACGAGCAAGTAAGCGGATCATGGCCGGGGTAAGCGAGGCGGGCAAGCCGCAACAGACAATGGCTGATTTCGGCTTTTTCAGCGCCGTCCGGTTGGTGCGGCCATTTTTCAGGCGATATCGGCTGCGGCTGCTGGTCGGCCTGCTGGCCCTGCTCGCCGTAGATTTTTTGCAGCTGGTCATCCCCCGGATTATCAAGGGGGCGGTGGATCTGCTGGCCAGTGGGGCGGCGAGCGAGACTCTGCTGGTGGACAAGGCTCTGCTCATTCTGCTGGTGGCCGCAGGGATTGCGGTCAGCCGTTTTCTGTGGCGCTATCTGGTTCTGGGCTTTTCCCGCCTGCTGGAGCGTGATCTGCGGGACTGGCTTTTCTCCCACCTGCTCCGACTTGATTATCCATTTTTTCAGAAAAAGCCGGTGGGCGAGATCATGGCCCTGGCCACCAATGATCTGGCCGCGGTCCAGCTGGCCGGCGGCATGGGGTTGGTGGCGGCGGCCGATGCCTGCATCATGTCCCTGGCCGCCCTGGCCTGCATGGCTTACATCAGCCTGCCCCTCACCCTGCTTACCCTGTTGCCCATGCCGCTGCTCGCCCTGTTGACCAGGGTGCTCTCCCGGCGAATCCATAAGGGCTTCACCCGGGTGCAGCATCAGTTTTCCAAGCTCACCGAATTTGCCCGCAGCACCATTGCCAATATCCATCTGTTCAAGGCCTATGGCCGGACCGCGGCCCAGATCAGAGGGTTTGATTATTTGGGCCGCGCTTATGTGCGGGACAATGTACGGCTGGCCGCGGTGCACGGTACCCTCTTTCCCCTGGCCGGGCTGGTCGGCAACCTCAGTCTTTTTCTGGTCCTCTTTTTCGGCGGGCGGCTGGTCATTGTCCAAAAGATCTCCATCGGTGATTTTGTCGCCTTTGTCTCCTACCTCTACATGTTGACCTGGCCGATGATGGCCATCGGCTGGGTCGCCAACCTCTTCCAGCGCGGGGTGACCTCTCTGGGCCGGATTAACGAGGTGCTCATTGCCCGGCCGCAACTGGTAGGGCCGGAGGCGCCGCTTGCACCACCGGCAGCAGTGGGGGAGATCGAGGTGCGAAACCTTGATTTTGGCTATGAGGGCCAGGAGCGGCCGGTGTTGCAAAACATCAATTTTCAGATCAAGGCCGGCGAGTTTGTCGGGGTGGTCGGTAAAACCGGCAGCGGCAAATCAACCCTCTGCAACATCCTGGCCCGGCTTTATCCGGTGGCCGGTGAGGCCTTTTTCTGGGGCGGGGTCGATGTCAATCAGCTCGATCTGGCCGCGGTCCGCTCCTCCATCGCCTATGTGCCGCAGGAGGTGGTGCTTTTTTCCCGGAGCATTGCCGCCAATATCGCCTTTGGCAAGCCTTCGGCCAGCCAGGCGGAGATCGAAGAGGCCGCCGCAATCTGCGGCATCCATGATGAGATCATGGCTTTTGCCGATGGTTATCAGACCATGGTCGGGGAAAAGGGGGTCAAGCTTTCCGGCGGCCAGCGGCAGCGCATTGCCCTGGCCCGGGCCGTTCTGCTCAAGCGGTCGGTGGTGATCATCGACGACAGCCTCTCCGCCGTTGACATGGAGACCGAGCAGGCCATTATCCAGGCCCTGGCCCGCTACTTTGTCAACCGTACCTGTATCGTGGTTTCCCACCGGATCGCGCCGTTGAAAAACGCGGATTCCATCCTGGTGATGGCGGACGGCGCGGTGGTGGCCCAGGGGCGGCATGGGGAGCTTATGGCCCGCAACTCTTTTTACGCCACCATCTGCCGCCAGCAGCGGGTAGATCTGTCCCACGGCGAGGAGGGGCATCATGCGTAACGATTACGGCTACTTTGAGGAGGATCAGCTGGGCCGGGTCGGGGATGCCCGGCTCTGGCGGCGGATTATTCTCCTGGGTCTGCCGGAGTGGCCCGGCATTGTGCTGGCGGTGCTGCTCTCCTTTCTGGTGGTGGGCTGCGGATTGGCCTTGCCCTATCTGCTGCGGCTGGTCATTGACGATTTTGTGGTCAACACCGCCCTCGGTCAGGCCGAACGGCTGGCCGGCATCGCCAGGTTGGCCGGCCTGTTTTTGTTGGTCATGGCCGCCGGCTTTATCGTCAATTTTTGCCAGGTGCTGGTCCTGGCCTGGACCGGGCAGAAGATCATGCACCGCATGCGGCAGATGCTGTTTAACCATCTGCTCGGCCTGAATATGCGCTTTTTTAATAATAATCCCGGCGGGAAACTGGTCACCCGGCTGACCAACGATATCCAGAACATGAACGAGATGTTCACCTCGGTCATCGTTACCTTGTTCAACGATTTTATCAATCTTACCGGGATACTGGCGGTGCTCTTCTGGATGAACTGGCGGCTTGCCTTGCTGATGGCCGCCCTGGTGCCGCTGGTGGTGGGTAATACCATCTGGTTCAGCCGTCTGTCCCGGGAAGCCTTCCGGGCCATCCGCACCCATCTGGCCCGGATCAACGCCTTTCTGCAGGAATCCCTGGCCGGGATCGCCATTATCCAGCTTTTTCTGCGGGAGCCGGAAACCGAGGCCTCCTTTAAAAAGCTCGATCATGAATATTATGAGAAATCGCTCTATCAGATCAAGATTTTCGGGATGTTCATGCCCCTGATCGAGTTATTGGGCGCGGTGGCCATCGGCGCGATTATCTGGTACGGCGGGGTCCAGATCATGGCCGGGGCGATGACCATCGGGGTGCTGGTCGCCTTTCTCTCTTACATGCGCCTCTTTTTTCAGCCGCTTAAGGAGTTGTCCCAGAAGTACGCCATTGTCCAGTCGGCCCTGGCCTCGGCGGAACGCATCTTCGAGTTGCAGGACAGCCGGGCCTTGCTGCCGGCGGCGGCCAACCCCCAGCGGCCGGCCCATTGCCGGGGGCGGATCGAGTTTGCCCGGGTCGGGTTCGGCTATGCGCCGGGCCAGCCGGTGCTCAAGGATTTTTCCCTGACCATCGAGCCGGGGGAGATCCTGGCCATTGTCGGGGCCACCGGCAGCGGCAAAAGTACGGTGATCAATCTGCTGGAGCGTTTTTATGATCCGGATCAGGGGCGGGTGCTGCTGGATGGCGTTGATCTGCGTGATCTTGATCCGGAGTGGCTGCGCAGCCAAATCGGCCTGGTGATGCAGGATGTTTTTGTGCTCTCCGGCACGATCCGGGAAAATATCCTGCTCGACAGCCACCTGGACGATGCCGGGTTGCAAGCGATCCTGGCCCGGGCCCAGCTCCAGGATTTTGTCGCTCGGCTGCCCGAGGGGCTTGATACAAAGGTCGGGGAAGGCGGCCGCGATCTCTCGGCCGGCGAGCGGCAGTTGCTGGCCTTTGCCCGGTTGCTGGTCAGGGATTGCCGGGTGCTGATTTTAGACGAGGCGACCTCCAGCGTCGATGCCGAAAGCGAGATGTATATCGAACAGGCCACCCGGGCTTCCCTGGCCGGCCGCACCAGCATAATTATCGCCCACCGGCTGTCCACGGTGCGGCGGGCTGATCGGATTTTAGTAATGGAAAAGGGGGAGATTATCGAGCAGGGCAGCCACGCGCAGCTGGTCGCGGCCCATGGCCAGTATTACCGGTTGCTGGAAAGCGGCAATGGGTCGTGAGTTTTAGATGAGGAGGGGAGTTTGCCGTTTACAGCAGTTCTCTTTTCAGGTCGCCGACTTCCTCTTTGTCCCGGATATATTTGTTCACCGTACTGAAGTTTTTGGTGTCGCCCAGCATGATGCAGCCGATGATCCGGTTGTCGTCGATCACCAGTTTTTTGTAAACATTGTCCGAGCTGAAGATCTTGGCCTCGTAGCGCCCTTCCGGGTCGATGTTGCCGGCGGTGGCCAGGTTGATCCCCGCCACCTTGAGGAGGTTGCTCATGGTGGTGCCGTCGTAAAAGGCCTCGCCGTCGGTCATGTTGATCCCGGCCACCTTGCCCTGCTCCATGGCCGAGGCCCAGATGCCGTAGATCGTTTCCCGGTGCTCGGCCACGTCCCCGGCGGCAAAGATATCCGGCACATTGCTTTCCATGCAGTCGTCCACCACGATGCCCTTGTTGCAGGTCAGGCCAAGCCCTCGGGCAAGGTCCAGATTGGCGCGAACCCCGGCCGAGATGATCACCATCTGCCCGGCTATCGATTGGCCGCCCTCAAGGATCACCTCGGTTATCCCCTGATCGCTGCCGACGATCTCCTTGCTGATCGAATTTAGATAAAAGGTGAAGCCCATTTCTTCCATAATGGCCTGCAGACGGGCGGCCCCCCGGTTGTCCAGTTGCCGGGGCAGCAGGCGGGGGGCAAATTCGATTACGCTGACCTTTTTGCCGCGTTTGAGCAGGGCGGCGCCCGTTTCCAGTCCCAGCAGGCCGCCGCCGATAATGATGACCCGCTCGCTGTTTTCAGCGTATTTTACAATGGCGCCGGCATCGGCGATCGTGCGCAGGGTGAAGACGCCGGCAAGTCCAGTGCCGATGATGGGCGGCAGGAATGACCGGCTGCCGGTGGCCAACAGCAGCTTGTGGTAGGGGATTTTTTCCTCAAGATCGGTGATCGCCAGCCGGGCGTCGTGGTCAATGGCCATTATTCGGGTGGAGGTGCGCAGGTCGATGTTGAGATCCCGGTACCACTGCTCATTTTTGGCGATCAGCTTTTCTTGCTTCAGGTCGCCGCCGATAAAATCGTTGAGCCGGATCCGGTAATAAAAGGGGGTTTCTTCTTCGCTGGTGATGGTGATTCTGGCGTTGGGATCATGGTTGCGGATGGCCTCCGCCGCGGTGGTGCCGGCGATGCCGTTGCCGACGATAAGGTAAGAGGTCATGGCACACTCCCGGATAACTGGGGTTTATGGCAAGAAGCAGATGGATTATTGTTTCACAACCAAAGCCATAAGTAAAATTTTAAAATATCTGGTAACTTGCTTTTATGGCGTTAAAAAACAACAGAGGATGAGAGATGCTTGAAATTGTTGAACAAAGTTCGTGTCCCTGCGGCAGCGGCGCGGTAGCGGACCGTTGTTGCGGTCAATATATCGCCGGCACTGTACCTGCCCCGAGCGCCGAGGCCCTGATGCGGTCGCGCTATACCGGTTTTGTCTTAAAGGATGAAGCCTATCTGCTCGCTTCCTGGCATGGCTCAACCCGGCCGGAGAAGCTTGGCCTTGATGCGCAGGCGGAAATCAGCTGGCAGGGGCTGGAGGTGCTTACTGCTTCGGAAGAGGCTGATACCGCCATTGTCGAGTTTGTCGTCCGTTATACAGTGCAGGGCCGGGAACAGCGGCTCCATGAAAAGAGCCGGTTCGTGCGGGAGGATGGTCGCTGGTATTATGTGGACGGCGAGATCGACCCGCTGGCCGCGCCCGCGGTCAGCGCCAAGGTTGGCCGCAACGAGCAATGCCCCTGCGGCAGCGGCAGGAAGTATAAGAAGTGTTGTATGAATAAAGGGTAAAGGCTTAAGTCTGTCAATTTTTTGAGTATTAATTTTGTTTCAACCAGGAAAATGGGTAGATTATTAGTCTTGTTTGTTAAGAAAAAGACTTTTGCGCACACGCCATTCTTGATCATTATATTTAGTTGTGATAATTCTAGAAAAATAGGCTTTTTTTTCTAGAAAAAAATAAGGAGAGGCTATAGTGCAATCCATTGCCAGTAAAGTGATTTCTAGGATATATGGCAGAGGTAGGGGTTGGGCATTTTCGTCAAATGATTTTGTCGATGAGTTTACAAGGGATCAGGTGGATAATGCGTTATCTGATCTAGCTAAAAATGGCAAAATCAGAAGGGTGTGCCGTGGGATTTATGACTATCCTAAATACAGTATTCTTCTTGCCCAGGATTTGAGCCCTAACTTTGACCAGGTGGCACAAGCTTTTGCGCGTAAGTTCAATTGGCGTATTCAGCCGTCTGGAGATGCTGTCCTTAATTTACTTGGCCTTTCAACCCAAGTTCCGGGAAGGTTTATTTATCTTTCTGATGGCCCCACTCGTAAATATTCCATTGGCAACTATACGCTGGAATTCAAAAAATCAGCCCTGAAGGATGTGGGGTTTAAGTACAGGGAAAGCGGGTTGATCGTTCAAGCCATTAAAGCTTTGGGTAAAGACCGGATTTCTAAATCAACTATTGAAAATATTCGTAAACAGCTTGATGTCAAAAGATGTAAGCAAATAATTAAGGACACAAAATCGGTTACAAGTTGGATCTACAGCTATGTTAAGCAAATTTGCAAAGGGTGCGAGTGATGGACTTGGTCGCCAAGTTATCGGATAGCGAGCGAAAAGAGCTTTTTTTTGAAACTGCGGCGAGAAAAGGGATGACTCCTGCCGTGGTGGAGAAAGATTTTTGGGTAACGTGGACGCTTGGGAAAATCTTCATAAATCCCGAGCTTAATTCTATTCTCAAATTTAAGGGGGGAACAAGTCTGTCGAAAGTCTATAAATTGATCGAGCGATTTTCAGAAGATATAGATTTGATCCTCAACTGGGAAATTCTTACAGGAGAAGATCCTCAGGGGCCAAGATCTAAAACGAAACAAGCTAAATTTAACAAAGAAATTGATGAATTGGGGAGATCTTACATTGCGGGAGAATTGCTGCAAAAGGTTTCAGGCTCTATCGAGCCTATATGTCACTGTGAAGTTGCTGGTGATGATCCAAACGTGTTGAATCTTTTTTATCCGAAGGCCTTTCCTGATGAGTACATAAGACCGGAGATACGTCTTGAAATAGGACCTCTTGCTTCTTGGCTACCTTTTGAGAAGCACACCATCAAGTCATATGCCGCTGAAGCATTTCCGCATTTGTTTAAAAAACCGGAATGTCTGGTGCAAGTAATAAAAGCTGAAAGGACATTCTGGGAGAAGGTAACAATACTTCACCACGAAGCACATCGACCGGAGGGCAACGCGCAGCCGTCAAGAAATTCCCGCCATTATTACGACCTGGCTAAGATGGCGTTAGCCCCTGTAAAGAATAGTGCTTTGGCAGATATTGCCATTCTTTACAGGGTGGCTGAGTTTAAGCAGAGATTTTATCCTCGTAGTTGGGCCAGATATGATTTGGCGAAACCCGGGACGGTAAGCCTTGTTCCGAAAGGACATGTTTTAGAGTCGGTCAAGGATGACTATAAGGCCATGCGGAATATGATTTATGGGGTATATCCGGATTTTAAAAAAATATATGATGTGTTGGAAGAATTGGAAAGTGAAATAAACTCTCTTTGAGGGGCAGCGGTAATATGTCGTGGTTCAACTCTGCATTATTAATTCACCATAGTTGAAAGTATTGCCGGGTTAACCCCGGTTTTTCTTTTTAGGGGTGGTCCGGTTCGGCCTGGGGGCGGCGCCCTTTGGGCCGGCGCCCTTTGGGCCGGCGACCGCGCCCCGGCCCCGCCCCTGTTTGCCCCGGGTTTTCGGGGTATCTTCTTCTTTGTTGCCGGTCCAGCGGGGTTTGCGGTGGCGGTTTGGGGGTGGCTCAGCCTGGGGCTGGGCCGGAACCGTTGTCTTCTTTGGTTTTTTCGGTTTCTTGGGCTTGGCCTTCTGCAGGGTGGTCAGCGGCACATTATGTTTCGGGACAAAGCCGGCCACCGTTTCTCTGGGCAGCAGCCGGCGGAGCAGGGTTTCGATGGCGGTGAGCAGCGGGACCTCATCGGCGCTGACCAGCGAGATGGCTTCTCCCTCGGCCCCGGCCCTGCCGGTTCGGCCGATGCGGTGGATATAATCCTCGGCCACCTTGGGCAGATCGAAATTGATCACCCGGGGCAGGTCGTGGATGTCGATCCCCCGGGCGGCGATGTCGGTGGCGATCAGAACCCGGATCCGGGCGGCCTTGAAGTCGGCCAGGGTCCGGGTCCGCTCCGTCTGACTCTTGTCGCCGTGGATGGCGGCGGCGGAGATCTGTTCCCGTTTCAGTTGGCCCACCAGGCGGTCCGCGCCTTTTTTGGTGCGGGTAAAAACCAGCACCTGGCCTTCTGCCCGGTTGCGCAGCAGGTGGCTGAGCAGGGCCGCTTTCTTGGCGCTGTCAATCTCATAGACCCATTGTTTCACCCCGGTGGCCGCCGAGTTCGGCGGGCTGACCTCGATCCGGACCGGCTGGTGGAGAAGTTGGCCGGTAAGCCTTTTGATCTCGTCGGAAAAGGTGGCTGAAAAGAGGAGGCTCTGTCGTTTTTTGGGCAACAGGGCCATGATTTTGCCGAGATCGTCGCTGAACCCCAGATCGAGCATCCGGTCGGCCTCGTCAAGGATCAGGGTCTCCACCTGGCTGAATTGCACCGCGTTCTGGCTGAACAGGTCAAGCAGGCGGCCCGGGGTCGCGACCAGCACATCCAGCCCGCCGCGCAGCTGCATCATCTGGGGGTTGATCTTCACCCCGCCGTAGACCACCCCGGATTTGAGGGGCAGATGTCTGCCGTAGGCGGCAAAGCTTTCGGCCACCTGGATTGCCAGCTCCCGGGTCGGGGTGAGGATCAGGGCGCGGATGTGATTGGTCCCGGCTTTGCTGCCGGTAAGCCTCTGGAGCAGGGGCAGGGCAAAGGCGGCGGTTTTGCCGGTACCGGTCTGGGCCGCGGCCATGACGTCCTTGCCGGCCAGCACCGCCGGAATCGTCTGGAGCTGGATCGGGGTGGGGTGGGTATAGCCCTGATCCTTGACGGCCTGGAGCAGGGGCGTGGAAAGGCCGAGAGCTGAGAATGAAGATGGGGTCACGGTTGTCCTTGGAAGGTAATGAGGAGGTTGGAGTAATTAGTCGGCGCAGGCCAGGGAGCGTTCGTTGATCATCGAGGTGTCCACGGTCAGAAGCAGGAGTTGGCTTTCGATCTGGACCCGGTCTTCCGCATCGCAGAGCAGTACGTGAAAATCGAAATCCTTGAGCAAGGCATAAAAGTTGTCGAAAATCCCTTGTCTGGTGTTGAGCAGGATCCGGCACTCCGAGTCAATATGATAAAAATTGGCTAAATGCTGGATGACCATGAAAAAGCAAGCGGCGGAAAGATAACGGGTTACTGGGTGCAGATTGATGCCGGGATAAAAAGTCAAAACGTCAATCTTGCCTGCCGCCTCATCAAAGCAAAAGGTTAATGAGCAGGAAATATCCAGCCCCGTCTTTTTTTCATAAACGAAATATTCAAGCTGTGGCCCATCGATGGTGTAGTTGATCCCGAACCGGTCGAAAAATTCAGGCAGCAGGGAGAGCATGAAGGCAGAGCCCCCGGCAATGGGCGGCAGTTGGACGTTTATGGCGGCTCTCCTTGCTTGAGATGGGGGTAGAGTGGGGTCTAAATGTTCTCTTTGTTTATTTTGTTGATTTTGCATTATTTTTCGCGGGTGGTAAAGGCGAAATCCCCCTCGCCCGTCAGCCGTGCAGCACCTGGTCGGGCAACTCGTTGGTATCATCGGCGCGCACCGGGAAATGGCGGGCCAGCACCTCGCCGGCCCCGCGGATCTCGCGGCATAAGGCCTCGGCGGCCCGGCCGTTCTTGATCCCCGTGGCGATGTCGGCCGCATAGGTCTGCAGGGTTGCCTGGGAGATCTTTTCGTAGATCCCTTTATCGGCCAGCACCCAGACCCGGTGCTCGAACAGGGAGATGAAAAAGAGCACCCCGGTGGCGTCTCTGGTTTTGTACAGCCCTTTTTTGTAAAAACCCTGCAGCGCCTGCTCCCGGACCATCTCTTCCAGTCTTGCCCCGGAGATGAAGAATCGTTGCAGGGCCGGAAGATGGCCGATCAGCCAGCCGCTCAACAGGGTAAAGAGCGCGGCCAGCGGCAAAAAGGCCCAGAGGGAATCATCGAGCAGCAGGTCGACTATCCCCAAGGCCAGCAGGGAGCCGATCAGCAGCCCGGCCAGAATCCGGCTCTCCGGGTAGGAGTCGCTCCGGTCCACCACCATCACCGCCACCTCGCCCGAGGTTTGCAGCTCCACCTCCCGGATGGCCCGGGTGATCTCCGCGTTCTGCGCTTCAGAAAAAAAAGTTTCAGCTTTCATCTTTCACCATCCTCCCGAGGCCCCGCCGCCGCCGAAGCCGCCGCCGCCGAAGCCGCCAAATCCACCACCACCCATGCCGCCACCGCCCATGCCTCGGCCGCCCATGTAAACGCCGCCCCCGCCGCCGCTCAAAAAACCGGCGAGCATGATCGGCAGCAGCAGGCCGCCCAAAGCGCCGGCCGGAATCAGCAGCAGCAAAAGCAGCCAGCCAAAGGCCGAAGGCAGGCCGAGCAAGATGGCGAGGGGCAGGATAATCGCCCCGGCCGCCATCCCCAACTTGCGGGAGGCGCTGCCTAAAAAGGCGATGAACAGCCCGCCCAGGAACAGATAGGAGAAGAGCGGGGAGGCTTGCTGCCGCCCGTTGCGGCGGCTACTGCGCGGGTCAGCCTTGAATTCGCCCCGGCTCGCCTGGAGCACGGCCACCACCCCGGCCTCGAAGCCCTCGTCAAAACGACCGGCCTTGAAACTGGGGGTGATGATATCATCGATAATTCGGCCGGTGAGCAGGTCGGTGAGCACCCCCTCCAGGCCATAGCCCACCTCCAGCCGCACCTTGCGCTCCTGCTTGGCCACCAGCAGTAACACCCCGTTATCCTTGCCCTTTTGGCCGATGCCCCATTTTTGTGCGACCCGGATACTGAAATCCTCCAGGGGATCGCCCTCCAGGGAGTCGACGGTCAGCACCGTCACCTGGGTCGAATCGGTGAGGTTGAAGGATTGCAGGGCCCGTTCCAGCCGCGCCTCGGTCGGGGCGCTGATCATCTCGGCATAGTCATTGACATAGCCCTTGAAGGCCGGAATCTCGCGGGCCGGGGCCACCCCCACGGCCAGGGCCGAAAAGAGCAGGGCCGCCAGCGCAATGAGCGCCGCCCGGCCCAGCCGGTTGCATGTTTGCGGAAAAATCATCAGCAACCCCGGTTAGAATTTAACCGCAGGCGCTTTTTCCGCCCCGGCTTCAGCCTTGAACGCCTCTCGCCTGGGCAGCTGCAGCAGGAAGTTGTTGGTCAGATTGTTGGGGAAGGTCCTAATCGAGGTGTTGAAGATCCGCACCGCCTCGTTAAAGCGAACCCGGGCCACGTTGATCCGGTTCTCGGTGCCCTCCAGCTGATGCTGGAGATCGCGGAAGTTCTGGTTGGCCTTAAGGTCGGGGTAGCGCTCCACCACCACCATCAGCTTGGAGAGGGCCGAGGTCATCTGGCCCTGGGCCGCCTGGAAATTGGCCAGGGCGGCGGGATTATTCAGGGTATCGCTGCCCAGCTTTATTTGGCCCACCTTGGCCCGGGCCTCGGTCACCGCGGTCAGGGTATCCTTTTCATGGGCGGCATAGGCCTTGACCGTTTCCACCAGATTGGGGATCAGATCGTTCCGCCGCTGGTAAGAAGCCTCCACATCGCCCCAGGCGGCAATCACCGCCTCGTCGTTCTGTTGGATGGTATTGTAGCCGCAACCGGACAAGGCCGGGAGAAGCAAAGAAAGAACCAGAAAGAGAACCAGGCGCCGCATAAAAGACCTCCCTAATAGATGTTAGATATGGATGATCGGGTGTGTGAAAAATTTTCCTACACTGTAATGCATGGCCGGT